>Ga0137442_1000055_pt1 | contig 29984 bp, 19 predicted proteins | sample EasRivERMGT266_2_FD_102329 | JGI IMG/M metagenome (GOLD analysis project Ga0137442, IMG submission 102329) | Soil microbial communities from meander-bound floodplain in the East River, Colorado, USA - East River MetaG ERMGT266_2 | ecosystem: Environmental > Terrestrial > Soil > Floodplain ... | reverse complement strand
GCGGTTGTGCTGATGGTTTTCGGACTATTAGCCTGGCGTTCGCACGTTGCTTCCGTGCGACAGCCACAGGCTGAGGTGAGTTCGAAGAGTAAGACTGCCCCAGCGTCCGACTCGCCAAAACAGGAGCAATCGCAGACTGCCATCACCGGCACACGGCCATCGACTCAACCATTGATCAAACCCGCGCTTAGGAGATCGCTGTCACGCCGGCATATCGCGTCGTCTCAACTGCCGAAGAGTGACTCCGCCAAACAATCAACCGTCGAACAAACATCCGTCCCGGCTACCAACGCTGAAACCAAAGAACTCACTACTGACTTTGTTCTGGTAGGGTATGGCAACGCCCTGGATCTTCAGGACGGAGGCCAATTGGTTCGGGTTGAGTTGCCCCGGTCCGCCCTGACGAAATTTGGCTTGCCAATGAATATGAATCGCGCCGGCGAACGAATCAAAGCCGATGTGTTGGTCGGTACAGACGGTCTCGCGCGTGCAATCCGTTTTGTTGAAGTGAAGGCAATCAGGAACTGATGGCGGACTTCCCGCCCGCAAACGAAAGGAATCAGCAATGAATAGAAATCAAAGAATACTTGTGAGCATACTCAGCGCCGCGTTTGTGCTGGCGAGTGCCGGCGTCATCTTTTCTCAGCAGCCGGCGGAAGAGATGGTCTTCCAGCGAGAGCCATGGACTCAGGAACCGGGCAAGATCGTATCCTCGCCGCGGATTCCGCAACCGAGAGATGACACTTTTTATTTCATCTCCAACGAGATGAGCTTTGATGGTAAATTGGTGAAGGGCGCCCCTTATTCAGCCGAGGCCGTCACTGAGACGACGCAAACTCTGGCCGATGGCAATCGCATCGTGAACAAGTCAACGACCAAACTCTATCGCGACAGCGAAGGTCGGACCCGCCGCGAACAAACGCTAAGGTCGATTGGTCCTTTTGCGACCGCAGGCGAGCCACCGCAAACGATCTCTATCAGCGATCCCGTGGCCCAGATGAGTTATATGTTTGACGTTCGTACTCATACTGCTCGCAAGATGCCTTCGTTCCGCTTTGAAGTGACAGTCGCGCCTCCGGCCGAGAGCGGCAAACCCCCCGCCGCAACGGAGGGACCGGCGCCAGCCCAGCCAAATCGCGGCGAGAACACTGTCAGGGATTATGTAATGACAGCGACTCCTGCCGCCGGCGAAGGGTACAAGGTGGAATATTTCGGCGGCGGAAAGAGGGCAAAAACCGAATCCCTGGGCAAACAAACGATCGAGGGGGTCGAGGCCGACGGCATGCGCACGACCGTCACGATACCGGCTGGCGACATTGGCAACGCGCTGGCGATTGATATCGTTAACGAGCGCTGGTATTCGTCCGAGTTGCAGACAGTTATCATGACTAAGCAGAGCGATCCGCGGTTTGGCGAAACTGTCTATCGCTTAATGAACATCGACCGCGGCGAACCGGACAAGTCATTGTTTCAAGTGCCTGCGGATTACACTATCAAAACCACTGAAAGCTCCAGCGGAAGTAACAGCACTTTCGCGACATCGGCCGGAAGCTCTACGTCAAAACCCATCTCTGGCGGGGTGCTGAATGGGAAGGCGGTCAGTCTGCCACCTCCGGAGCTTCCGGCTATTGCACGACAAGCGCAAGCCTCCGGCAGCGTTACGGTCGAGATCACAATCGACGAGGACGGCAACGTGATCGCCGCGAAGGCGGTCGCGGGACACCCATTGCTGCAAGCCGCGGCAGTAACGGCCGCCCGGCAGGCGAAATTTACCCCCACCAGACTTTCCGGGCAGCCGGTCAAAGTCCAGGGCGTAGTGGTTTATAACTTCGCGGCCCAGTGAGGTCCGCGACGGCGCTTAACCAATCGCAGAACAAACCGACCGCAGGAAAGATTCGACTATACGAGAATAGCCCAGCGATAAAAATCGGTGGGCTATTTTCAATCGGTCCGCCCCGCGGATCTCAGCTAATCCTCTTCCGCCACCCGAATCCGGCCTTCGTCCTTCGCCTGCTGAATAATCTTCTGCGCAATCTGGCTGGGGACCGGATCGTAGTGCGAGAACTGCATGTGGAAAGATCCGCGCGCGGCGGTGATCGAGTTCAGGGTCGATTGATAGTTGAGCATCTCAGCCATGGGCACCTGGGCTTTGACCACCTGCTGCTTGCCGCGCGTGTCCATGCCCTGCACCCGCCCGCGACGTGAATTGAGGTCGCCCATGATGTCGCCGCTGTATTCCTGCGGGGCATCGACTTCGACGTCCATGATCGGTTCCAGCAGCGCCGGCTTTACCTTTTCCATCGCGTTGCGAAAGGCTTTGCGGCCCGCGGCGCGGAAACTGTGCTCGTCTGAGTCGACGTTGTGATAGGAACCGTCGATTAGTTGCACTTTGAAGTCGACCAGTGGATAGCCGGCGATGGCGCCGTGGGCGGCCGCTTCGATGATTCCTTTTTCAATCGCCGGCCGAAACTGTTGCGGCACTGAGCCACCGAAAATCTTGTCTTCGTAAACAAAGCCGCCGCCACGTGGCATCGGTTCAAAAATGACTTTGCAATCGCCAAACTGTCCGCGACCGCCTGTCTGTTTCTTGTGGCGGCCCTGCACTTCGGCGCGCTGCGTGATCGTTTCCTTGTACGGGACCTTGGGCGGATGCAGCATCACCTCAACGTTGTAGCGTTTCTTCAATTTGTCGACGATTGTCTCCACGTGCACCTGGCCTGAGCCGGCCAGCAAAAACTCTTTCGTCTGCGCGTCGCGGGTGAAAGAAAGCGCGGGATCTTCTTCCAGGATCTTGTGAATCGCCACGCTGATCTTTTCTTCGTCCTGTCGCGATTTCGGTTCGATGGCGAAGGCAATGGCGGCTTCGGGATATTGCACCGGATCGTAAATGATGGCGTGAGCTTTGTCGCAAAGCGTGTCGCCCGTCTGGGTCTCTTTCAACTTGACGCAGGCAATGATGTCGCCGGCGTTGGCTTCCGGGACCTTATCGAGCTGTTTGCCCTGGATCGCATGCAGCGCGCCCAGACGCTCAGAGGCGCTGCGTGTCGAGTTATACACCGTAGCGTCAGTTCCGATCTTGCCGCTCATCACTTTCATGACATTGATGCGTCCGGCAAATGGATCGGCGATGGTGCGGAAGCAATAAGCCGAGAAAGGCTCGCTGCTCGAATACTTTCGCGAAGCCGGTTCGTCTTTCTCGTCCTTTCCATGTTCGGCCTCGTGATGCGCGGGATTCGGAGCGAATTCGACGATGTGGTCGAGTAAAGTCGCCAGACCCGCCAGAGTGGTGGTCGAAACTGAGAAGACCGGACAGAGTTTGCTCGCGGCGATAGCTTTGCCAATGTTGGGCAGAACATCTGCGTCATCGAGCGTCCCCTGGTCGAAATACTTTTCCATTAACGCGTCGTCCGATTCCGCGACCAGCTCGACCAGGCGCTCTCTGGTTTTGTCGACGACGTCACGACCTTCCGAAGGGATCTCGATCTCTGTGGCCTTGCCGTTTTCGTCAAACTGGTAAGCCTTCATGTGCACGACGTCGACTACACCCTTGAAACCGATTTCCTTTCCGATAGGCAGAGTGAAAGGAATAATGGCCCGGTTAAAAACATTGTGGGCGCTGTCCAAAGCAATACCGAGGTCTGAATGTTCTTTGTCTAACTTGGTAACCACCATCATGCGCGGGAGAATGAATTCGTTCGCGAAGCCCCAGACTTTCTCCGTCTGCACCTCAACGCCCTTCACGCCATCCACGACGGCGAGCGCGCAATCAGCCACGCGTACTGCGGGACGCGCGTGCGAAACGAAGGCGGCGTATCCGGGCGTGTCTATAAAGTTGATCTTGGTGTCGCGGTGTTCGGCGTGGGCCAGGGCGAGATTGAGCGTGATTTTGCGGGCAATGGAATCTTCTTCGTGATCGGTCGTGGTCGTGCCCTCATCGACCTTGCCCCAGCGGGGCGTGGCGCCTGCGACGTAGAGAAGGGAACTAACCAGTTGCGTCTTCCCTGCGTCGCCGTGTCCAATGACCGCAAGGTTGCGAATTGCTTCGGTGGCGTAGACTTTCATAAACGCGGATGAGTCCTTTCAGAGAACGAGTTTTCGGCGACAGACATCCCTGGTTTCATTCGCGAATGAAAAGCCGGAATGTGACTGCGGGTTGAGTCGGTAATTTAGCCGAGCGGCGAGGGGAATGGCAAGTAGAGTCGACCTCTGACTTGACCGGTAAGGCGTAGCCTGTGCGCATATCAAGCGGCAAGCCGAACCGGGGAAGTAATATCTTAGTTTTGAGAACTGGCGTACTCTAAACACCTGCGTGCGAATGATGAGCATCCCGGTCGCATCAACCGATTCAGAGCGTCAGCCGACCAAATTCCTGGCTGGTGGCATGCTGATTGTCGGCGCTATCGCACTGGGGAAGCTCGTCCTTCACTGTATTTTCAACAACCGGTACGGTTATTTCCGCGACGAATTCAATTACCTGTCGTGCGGCGACCATCTGGCGTGGGGCTATGTGGACCAGCCTCCCCTCCTGCCCTTCCTGGTGCGTGTCAGTCGCATCGTGCTGGGAGATTCACTCCGGAGCATAAGATTCCTTCCTGCCCTCGCGACATCCGCAGTCGTGGTTCTGGCCGCGATGATCGCGCGTGAATTCGGTGGGCGCGGTTTCGCTTTGATCCTGAGTGCGGTAGCGGTTGTTATCGCTCCCAGCTATCTTTCCGGCGGCAGCCTGCTGACCACCAACTGTATCGAGCCGTTGCTCTGGATGGGTTGCGCGTACTTTGCGATTCTGGCCATCAAACGTGACGCCCGCTACTGGCTGTGGTTTGGTGTGGTGGCCGGACTTGGTCTCGAAGAGAAGTATTCAATCGGGGTGTTCGGGTTCGCGATTGTGGTTGGGCTGCTGCTTACCAAACAACGGAGTCATCTTTTGAGTAAGTGGTTCTGGTTGGGTGGAGTCGCGGCATTTCTGATCTTTCTGCCGAACCTGATTTGGAACATCAACAACCACTGGCCCTTTCTGGAACTAATGCACAACATCAGGGCCAGCGGACGAGACGTGCGACTCTCGGCCTTTGAATATTTCACCCAGCAGATCTTACTGGCCCATCCGCTGACAGCGCCGATTTGGATCACTGGCGTGTTGGCGCTGCTCGTGTCGCCGCGCCTGAAAAACTATCGTCTGCTGGGATGGTCTTACCTGGTTGCTTTCACAGTGTTCGTGGCGTTGAAGGGAAAGAACTATTATCTCGCGCCCATCTATCCTATGCTCTTCGCGGCTGGCGCGGTCATGATCGAAACTGGCATCGAGCGAACCCGCCAGCGTCTACTGAAGGGCGGGCTTAAGCCGGCGATAATCATGCTGTTAATAGCCGGAGGAATGTGGCTGGCGCCGCTGGTGATGCCGGTTCTCTCCGTGGATCATTTCATTTCGTACATGGACAGGTTGCCGTTCAAGGTACCGCGCAGCGAGCACAGTCATGAGCGCGCCCTTCTGCCGCAGCACTACGCCGATCAGTTCGGCTGGGAAGAGATGACCGCAATGACCGCGCAGGCATGGGCGCGCGTTCCGGTGGAGGAAAGAGGTGACTGCGGAATATTCGCCCAGAATTTTGGACAGGCCGGCGCGATTGATTTTTTCGGGCCACGCTATGGCTTACCGCCGGCGCTTAGTGGACACCAGACCTTTTTTCTTTGGGGGCCGCGGAACTATTCCGGCAACTGCATGATCGTTTTGGACGACAGGAAAGAGGTCCTCGACAAATTATTCGAGCACGTTGAGTATGCTGGGAGCTCGGACAATCCCTATGCGCTTGAACACAACATTCCGGTCTTCCTTTGTAAAGGAGCAAAGTTCGGCACTCTTGCGGAACTTTGGCCAAAGTTGAAGAAATGGCGGTAAAGGACGTGCATAAACTCGAAGTCTACACAGACGGCCATTGCAATCTCTGTCGCTGGATGCGCGCGCGTGTCGAACCTTTGGATCGCAATCGACGAATCGAGTGGTTGGATTACAACGATCCCGAGATTTTGCAGCGGGCGGCGCCGCGCACGCGCGAAGAGATGGCTGCTGAGATGCACGTTCGCACGGCAGCGGGTTCTTGGAGTAAAGGCTACTTTGCCTGGATCGAAGTAATTCGCGTGCTGCCGCGCTGGAAATGGTTGGCGCCCATTATGTCGGTGTGGCCATTTACGAAACTCGGACCCATCTTCTATCACTGGCTCGCCGCCCGCCGATACACGCTCTTCGGTGTGCCGCCGCCGTGTGATGCCAGCGGCGCGTGCCAACTGCATCGATAGGTACCGAAATCATTTTCCATATCTCATTTGTCAATTCTCATTCGCCATTAAAGACAGGTGTTGAGAGTACCAACTTTGGTTGGGCTTTTTACGATCACAAAACCCGACTGAAGTCGGTACTCTAAACCTCAATCGTCAATGACGCGAATGAAGATGACCGATGACATATGAAAAATGATCGGTTCGTTTCCGCAACCTTAATGCCCCCAAAGGCATCTTAAGACCGACCCAGACAAATCACTTAAACGAACTACTGGTGAAAGATTTCGCCAGTTTTGAGGTAGCAGTATGTTCAGAAGAAAAGTTTCCGCGTTTCTGATTGCGTCAATAATGACAGCGATGACGGTTGGCGCTTTCTCACTAACAAGTGCAAGGGCAAGTACAAAGGCAAGTGCAAAGACAAATGAATCCGAAAGCCTGCGCGTGAGCACGCCGCTTAACGTGGCCGTACTGATTCAGGATGACCTGGTTGCCCGTGTGGCTAACGAACTGGGTGTGACCCGCGACTTCATTCGCTCGCTGCCCGCCGGGTCTCGCGTGATGGTTGGCTATATCACGGCAGGATCGCTCCAGGTGCGACAGCCCTTCACGACTGACCTTGAGCGCGCAGCCAATTCGCTGCGCATTCCCGTAGCCAGCACTTCAGCTTCGGCTTACAATCCTTACATCGAAGTGATCGAGGCCCTAAAGAAATTCGATCCAGGTTGGAAGGGCCACAATGCGGTGCTGCTAATTTCAGACGGACTCGATACTTCACACGGTTTTGACTCGACGTCGGCAGGGCACACTCTGGACATCGAGCGAACCATCAAAGAAGCTAACCGCCGCAACACGGCGATCTTTTCGTTTTACGCGCCGTCAGTAGGTTTGACCAGCCGCAGTTATCTCGCGGCCAGTTACGGCCAGAGTTCTTTGAATCGCGTGTCGCATGACACGGGTGGCCGGGCCTTTTTCCAGGGAACGACTGGTTTTGTCACCTTCGATTCGTATTTCAAGCGTCTGCGCCAGGAACTTAATCGGCAATATGCCACTGCTTCGTAGTAGCGCAACACGGACATCTTGCGCCACAAACACGGACGCCGTTGGAGCATGACTCCGGCGGCGTTTTTGTCGTTTGGAGTCCCGACTTTAGTCGGCCCCTCATGGAATCAAAGGGTTCCGCCTGAAGGCGGGACTCCGAACGCGCTAAAAACTCTGGCGCTAAGCGCCAAGGCGGTGTAGAGTAGGCGGCACAAAAGTCAGGCCGACAGCGCTGCTCGTCAATGGCCTCTGTCATGACCGCCGACAAAGCCGCAAAACGCTTCATTACCGGAAACCGCGGACTGCACGCCCGCTGCTGGAGTCTAACTCTTTCCCGACAATGACCGAAAACAAAGGCCGCGAGTATTGTCTGATCGTCGAAGGCGCCTATCTAACCGAAGGCGAAGCCGAGCACGCCCTGCGCGATCCATTCATCGAGGATTGGGTCGAGCAAAACGGCCGCTTCAAGATTAACAATATGAATGACATTCAGGTCACTCCAGGTGTGACCCTGGGTTCTCTGGGTGTGGTGATGCTTGACGAGCGCGTGTTTGAAATCGCGAGTGTCGACGCTGAACATCCACTCACGGAGCACCAGGCCAAAGGCGTCGCCGAAGCCCTGCGACGACAGGACATGTTCGACGAGATCGATGTTGAGCCGCGCGAAGCAGATGAAGTCGGCGCCTCAGAGCCATGAAGAAGTCCAGGAAGATCTTTTGACTGTGTTCTATTCGGTAAACGTGAAATGACTGCAACAACCCAAAGCTTTCTCGATGGCCGCGTGCAGGTCGTCGTCGGCGATCTCACCAAACAAGACGTCGAGGCGATCGTGAACGCCGCGAACTCTTCGCTGTTTGGCGGCGGCGGAGTTGACGGCGCCATTCATCGTGCGGGTGGGCCGGAGATCCTCGAAGAGTGTCGCGACCTTCGCCGCACGCGCTTTCCCGAAGGGTTGCCGCCGGGCGAAGCCGTGGTCACCACCGGGGGGAAGCTGGCCGCGCTCTATGTCATTCATACCGTGGGACCCATCTACGGCGAGCAACGGGGTAAAGGACCCGAGTTGCTCGCCAATTGTTATCACAACTCTCTGACGCTGGCGGTTGAGAAGAATCTCACCTCAGTCGCGTTTCCGGCGATCTCGACCGGCGTCTACGGTTATCCGCGGGAAGCAGCGGCAGAGGTTGCGTCGCGAACGATTGAGAATTTTCTGGCGACTGACAGGCAACTGAAGGAAGTGCGTCTGGTATTTTTTCAGGCTGGGGACGCGGAAGCGTTTTTGGAACACCAGAAGTTCAGCGAGTAGCTGCGTGAGCGGGGCAGTAGCCCGACCGAGTGCGCGTCAAAACAAGCTCTCCCTGACGGTCGGGCTACTGCTCCGTCACGCAACTCGCGTTGCGCCACGCGCTTTGCCGGTTGACGCGGGCTTACGAGTTTTGCTAAACCAATCCTTCTTCTTTGGCGGCGCTCGCCGCCTTCTTTATGTTCTGAAGTTCATAGTACGAATCTGCCCCTGGAATCCGACGCATGGCTACTGAGACTGGCAACGAAATCCAACTGGCGACATTGCCGCGGCCGCGCGCGCTGCCGCCGACGCTGCAACCGCTGGAAGGTTTGTCCTGGAATTACTGGTGGAGTTGGGCGCCTGACGGCGCCGAGGTGTTTCGCGATCTCGATGCCGGTCTGTGGCAGCAATGCGAACAGAATCCGCGCACGCTGTTGGCCCAGGTTTCCGACCTGCGACTGGCGCAGATAGCTGCCGACCCAACTCTTGCCGATCGAGTACAGCGATTGTCAGAGCGGTTTGCCGCTTACCTGAGTGACACCCGCCCATGGCCCAAGCTCCAACTGGCCCCACGAATCACACGCGATAGTCCAGTCGCATATTTCTGCGCAGAGTTCGGTGTACACAACTCTTTGCCGCTTTATTCAGGCGGGCTGGGAATCCTGGCTGGCGATCACTTGAAGTCGGCGAGCGACTTGAACTTGCCGCTGGTCGCGGTCGGTTTGCTCTATCGCTTCGGCTATTTCCGGCAACGTCTGCGTCGCGATGGTTGGCAGGAGGAGAGGTACCGCGAGAATCACTCAGACGAGCTGGCGCTTCACAGCGTCAATGATGCCAAAGGAGAGCCGCTGCTGATTGAAGTGGCCATGCGCGATCGAATTGCGCACGCGCGCGTGTGGCGCGCGGACGTGGGCCGCGTGCGGCTCTACCTGCTGGATACGAACGTGGCCGAAAATGACGAAACTGATCGTCTGGTCACCGGACATCTCTACGGCGGCGACCGAGAGACGCGCCTGGTGCAGGAGATGATGCTGGGAATCGGCGGCGCGCGTCTGCTGCAAAAACTGGAAATTGATCCGGGAGTTTTTCATCTCAATGAAGGTCATTCGGCATTTCTCACGCTTGAGCTGACGCGCCAGGTTATTGAACATGAGGGCGTAAGCTTTGCTGAAGCCGCGAAACGGGTGCGAGAACGTTGCGTCTTTACAACGCACACTCCGGTCGCCGCCGGGCACGATGAATTCGCGGCCTCGCTGGTCGAGAAATGTTTTGGCGATTGGCCTCAGACTGCTTTGGGATTATCGCGCGAAGAGTTTCTGAAGTTGGGTCAAATCAACGGCCATGCAAACGAATCGTTTGGATTGACGCCGCTGGCCCTGCGCATGTGCCGTTCGACAAACGGCGTCAGCCGCAAGCACGGCGAAGTCTCGCGCCAGCTTTGGCAGAAGCTTTGGCCCGATCGCGAGGCGTCCGAAGTGCCGCTCACTTCGGTCACGAATGGCGTGCACCCGGCGACGTGGGTGGCCCCACTGCTGCGCCGCCTTTACGAACGACGCGTGGGCGAAGATTGGATCGACAGAGCGCGGGACGCGAGCGTCTGGGCTTACGGGGTCGAGAAGATTTCCGATGAAGAGTTGTGGCAGGCGCACTCTCTGCTAAAGCAGCGACTGGTGGCCTTCGTGCGCGATCATTCATTCGACGCACGACTGGCTCGGGGCGAAAGCGAGGACTATATTGAATCCGCGCGGACCATGTTCGACGCGGCTGTCCTGACGATCGGTTTCGCCCGGCGCGTAGCCGGCTACAAGCGTTGGGACCTGCTTTTGAGTGACCCGGAACAGCTTACCAATCTTATCAACGATCCCGAACGGCCGGTCCAATTTGTCTTTGCGGGAAAAGCCCACCCGCAGGATCAGGAAGCAAAGCGGGTGCTGCAAAGACTGATCGAGTGGCAGCGCGGCAGTTCGGTGAGGAGTCGCGTCGCCTTCATTGAAGACTATGATCAGGAAACTGCGCGCCAGTTGGTGCAATCGGTCGATGTGTGGATGAACGTGCCGCGCCGGCCGATGGAAGCATCGGGCACGAGCGGGCAAAAACTCTCGATCAATGGCGGCCTGAGTTTTTCAGTGCTCGATGGCTGGTGGCTCGAGGCCTATGACGGAGACAACGGGTTCGCGATTGGGGACCTCAGCGAGCTAACCGACGAAGAGGCCGATCGTCGCGAAGCCGAATCGATGTACCGGATTCTTACCGACGAAGTCGTCGCACGCTATTACGACCGGGATGGTGAAGCGGTTCCGCGCCGCTGGGTCGCGATGATGAGACGAGCAATCCAAACTCTCGTACCGCTTTTTAGCAGCGATCGAATGGTGGCCGAGTATGCCGAACGGATCTACTAACGACGTTCTTGCGGAACAGCCGAGGAGATTTCCCTGGCGTGTTCTGTGGTTTTTGCTAGCTGCGTCTCTCGCGGGCGCCGCGGCAGCGATCCCGCTGTTTCTGGACGTCTTTCTGCCGGTGATTCAGAGTGGGCCACCTCTGCCGATGTCGCTGCCTTTGCTGGTCGCAATCAGCGCCGCGCAGAATCTCTTATTATTTGCTGTGGCGATCGGGTTTGGCCTCTGGTTAGCACGCAAGATGGGTTTGCTGGGCGCGCCCTTACTCGAAAGCTGGCTTTATGGTGGAGGGTCGCCCGTAAGACTGCGAGATTCTTTGAAGTACGGCGTGTTGGTAGGTATCGCAGTCGGCCTAATCCTGCTCGTTATTATCATCCCGGCGGCTCCTTACCTCCCCGGCCTGCCTTTCGTCAGCGCAGCTCGCGTCGCCTTATGGAAAAGAGTTCTCATCTGTTTCTACGGCGGCATTGACGAAGAGGTTCTGACCCGACTATTCCTGTTAACTTTGCTGGCCTGGTTGGGAACAAGAATGTTTCAGAGAAGCAAAGCACCACTCGTGCCCGTGACTTTCTGGGTTGCCAACATCATCGTCGCGATTCTATTCGGCTTGGGTCACCTGCCGTCTGCCTCGATGGTTATGCACATTACGCCGACAGTAGTCGTCCTGGCGTTGGTTCTGAACGGTATTGCCGCAATCCCGTTTGGCTACCTTTATTGGAAACGAGGCCTCGAGGCCGCGATGATCGCCCACTTCTGCGCCGATTTCGTCATATATGTCGTGGGACCTGCTTTTTTGAAAACCTAACAGGTCGTATAGGTCCTATAGGACAAATAGGACATATAGTAAACTAACTCCCGCATGAAGCACTGCACGCTCTGCAATGAAAAATTCGATGACAGCCTGAGCTTTTGCCCCACCGACGGCGAGGTCCTGGAAGAAGATCCGTCTGCGCTGATCGGGAATGTGCTGGACGGCCAGTACCAGATCGAGGCCTTGCTGGGCAAAGGCGGCATGGGCGCGGTCTATCGCGCGCGGCACATTCTGCTGGGCGATCGCGTGGCCATCAAGCTGCTGCCGCCGGAAATGCGCAGCAACACTGAATGGTTGCGCCGCTTTCAACGCGAGGGACAGGCGGCCCGCCGCTTTCGTCATCCGAACGCAGTCACGGTCTATGATCTGCGCACGTCGGCAGATGGCACGATTTACCTGGTTATGGAATACGTCGAGGGCAACACGCTCGACGCCGAGCTGAAAAAGCGTGGGAAGTTCTCGCCGGCGGACGCGGTGGCTGTGCTCGATCCTATTATGAGCGTCTTGAACGCGGCGCATGCCATGGGTGTCGTGCATCGCGATTTGAAACCCGAAAACATCATGATCGGAAAGGCGAGCACCGGCGGCGAGCCGGTCGTGAAGTTGCTCGACCTGGGAATCGCCAAGCTGCGCGAAGTTGCCGGCGCCGAGAAGACAGGAAGTACGAATCTGACGATCGCCGGCCAGATGCTCGGCACTCCTTACTACATGTCGCCCGAGCAGTGGGGCGAGTTACCGCACGATAACAACTCTGAAATTGATGGCCGCGCCGACATCTACAGCCTGGGTGTAGTGTTCTATGAATTGATCACCGGCCAGCGGCCGTTTAGTGGCCTGACGCTTTCAGAGCTGCGACGCGGACATGTAAGTATCACTCCACGTCCGCTGCACGAAGTTGACGAACGCGTCCCCGCCAGTTTCAGTCGCGCCATCTCGCGTGCGATTGCCAAGGATCGGGGCGAGCGGCAGGCAACGGCGGGTGAATTAGAAAGCGATCTAAGGAGCGCTTTGGCGGCGGCAGGAATCGCCCCGTCGACGTTGGTCGCTTCGGCGTTTACGCCCGGTGCCGTTCCCTCGGATGCCTCCGGTGCGGCGAGAGGGCCGTTAACCGCCGCCGAGCGGACCGCGGCGACCATGGTTGGCGAATCGAAGGCAACTGAAGTCGGAGGCGCGGCAACTCCGCTAAAGGTGGTTCCATCCGGCGACATTCCGAGTCAGGCGGGGACCATGCCGACAGTACTCGCCGCTCCGAAACAAAACGTTGAGCCTGCTTTAGCAGGGGCAGGTCGCCCGGCCCCGACGATGGCCAGTCTTCCCGGAGCTGGATTCCCGTCGCCAGTTGCGCCGGTTGCTGAGCCGCGGCGTCGCTCATCTTTGCCTTTCGTTGCCGTCGGAATAGTCGTTCTGCTGCTACTCGCCGCCGGCGGTTACGCGGTAATTCATTTCATGGGGACGAGCACGAACAGCAATACTGCCGGCCCGGCGACGTCAAGCGGTACCAGCGGGCCTGACCTGGTGGCAGGTGGACATGAGATTGGCCGCTACTGGTTGGAAGTCAATACGCCGAACAAGTCCGATGCCATTCGCGCCGGTGACCCGGTGACGATGGAACCGGGCAAGGAATTCAAGCTTCATTTCTCAGCGAGTGAGAACGGTTATCTCTATATCATCGGTCCGGACGAAAAAAATGTTCCGACAACTTTTCTGACGGCCAAACCGAGTATCGCGACCGGACTGAAGAAGAATGAGGTCAAGAGCGGGCTGGACTTCGCCTTTCCGGCTGATACAGGTGACCGAGAGAACTGGCTGAATCTTAACAAAACACTCTCGTCTGACGAGTTTACGATTATCTTTTCAACTACGCCGCTGCAATCCCCCGGCTTTCTGGCAGGCGCCGCCTGGCACGGGTTAGATCAGGGCGAGCAAAAACAGCTGGACGATTTGCGCACCGAATTCAAGGCGAACGCCGTTGGGACGGAGGTCATCAAAACCGGGGCGTCGCCGTTCGTTTCGGTCAAAGTGCCGCAAAATGCGGGAGGAACTCCCGTCATATTCATGGTTCGCATTGAACACAAGTGAGTATTCTTCAGTCGGAGGAGCCATAAATGAGGTCGAGAAATTTCTTATTCCTGTTGGCGATCGTCGCTTTCACCTGCGGCCTGCTGATAGTCAACGCGCAAGAGCCTGACGATGCCGTGCGCGGCGCCTTTCTCAGTTCGCGTCCCAAGACGACGAACGCAAATGCATCGCGCCGGCGCCGTCCCCCGCGCAACACGAACACGTCTAACGCGAACACCCAGAAATCAACAAACACGAACAACTCTGCCGCGCCCAGCACGGCAACAGGCAATAAGCGCATGACCCAGTCGGACGTTATTAATGGACCCGCGAAGGCCATCGGCCTCGGCTATACGCTTTTCATGCGCGACGCCAGTGGCCGCAGCGTCCGCGTCGAACCGGGGCACGAATTTCACAGCGGCGATCGCGTGAGGATCTCTCTCGAACCGAATGTTGACGGCTATCTTTATGTCTTTCACACTGAGGGCAACGGTTCGGCAGAGATGATTTATCCGGACGCGCGGCTCGACGCCGGCGAGAACTGGATCGAGGCGCACGTGCCGCTCGAAGTTCCATCGAGCGAAGAGACTGACGAGCGTTACCACTGGTTCGTGTTCGACAACAACCCAGCCACTGAAAGGCTCTACATCGTAGTGACGCGCGAGCCACTGCCCGGAGTTCCGACCGGTGAAGACCTGGTGAAGTTTTGCGCGACGAACAAGGACAAGTGCCCGTGGCGTCCGGCGGCAGAGATTTGGACGCGAGTGCAGGACACAACCAAAGCCGAAGTAAAGGTCGTAACCAGCAAGACGTTCGGCCAAACTCAGACTGAAAAGGAGAAGGTGGCTACCACACGCGGCCTTGGATTGGATAAGAGCGCACCGACGCCGGCCGTGATTCGGATGAACGCCGCCACGAATGCGCCGGTGCTGGTGACGGTGTTGGATCTGATTCATAAGTAGAGTCGTAGTCGGCGGATCGGGTCGGAGAAAGAGTTTCTCCCTTCTCCCTTTGGGAGAAGGGCCGGGGAAGAGGGCATAGCCCGATGGTGTAGATTGCGCTGCTGTGCTCAAGCCCTCTCCCCAACCCTCCCAAAGGGAGAGGGAGAAAAGAGATGGGAATTGAAGTAAGCTGGACCGCTTGGAAAGCAATTGATAATGGAAATAATGAGACCGCTACTTTTAGTCTTGATTGCCGCGTCTATGCTCGTTTTCGCTCAATTATTCTCAGTCACGGCCCACAACAGTCCGCCTCCGCCTAAGGCCGCATTCACGCCTCAAACCGATCCAAACTCCGCACTCGATCGAGGTCGCACACTCCTGAGGCAGGGCCATGCCGATCAGGCGCTGGGCTATCTTGAAACTGCGCTCAATTACTACACCCAGGCAAATAATCCACGTGGCATCGCCGCGGCGGAAGACGCCCTCGGCGACCTCTACCTGGTTCAGGGCCAGTACAAAGTTGCCCTCGATCATTATCAGAAAGCTTATCAGTCTTTCGTCATCGCGCGCGGCAAGGACGCGCAGACTTCTGCGGCGGCCAACAGCGTCGCGGGGCGCGCCGGTTCGACGGCCAGCGCAGCGACACAGACAGCGACCGGCACCTTCGACAACGGCTTTAACGCCAACCTGATGCTCGCCAAGATCGGCGACACGAATTATCGCCTGGGCCAAATCTCAGAGGCCGGCGCGGCTTACTTGATGATGAACGTCAAGAAACCAGAGACCGCGGCCGCGAAAGTGACGCGCCGGCTGGGTGGCCTCGGCGGCATGCTTGGCAGTATCGCGACCGGGAATGTAAATATCGCGGCGCCAACCAGCGGCGTAATCGGTTTGTTGGAAGCCAAGAAAGAGCTGGATGAGTATCGCGTGGCCATCGTCTACATGACTTACGAACTGGGCACGGGTCGAATCGCGTTCGCAAACAACGACATCGAAACTGCGCGCAAGCATTTTCAAAACGCGCTCGATGCCGGCGGCGGCGCCTTGCCGATGGTGGCGAATCTGGGCCAGACGCGTCGCTTCCGTGCCGCGGCGCGCACCAGCCTGGGCGACGTCGCGTTGCGCCAGGGACTTTATAAAGACGCGGCTAAGATGTTCACTGAAGCAGCGAGCGGCGCGCAGAAAGACAAGCGCCTCGACCTGATGTGGCCGGCAAAGCGCGGTCTGGGTCGCAGCCTCTGGATGCAGGCGGCGCAGGAGAAAGACAGTAAGGCGACGAAGCTGCGCGAAGACGCCTTATCCGCTTATCGTGATGCGCTCACAACGATCGAGACCATTCGCGCCGGCAGTTTGCGCGCGGATGAATCGCGCTCGACGTTTTTGGCCACAACGAAAGATGTCTATGACGAAGCGGCGACTGCGTTTGCCGAGATGGCGCTGCTTGCGGGCGGAGCGGGCACTAGCCCGACCGTTAGGGAGGGCTCACCACCTGCCCCGCTCAGCGGAAAGGCGCTCGACTACGCCGCAGAGTCTTTCCGTGTTACCGAAACCGGGCGCGCGCGATCTTTGCTGGACATGTTGGGCGAAGCAAATGCGCAAATCACCGAAGGTGTGCCCCCCGATTTGCTGAAGCGTAAGCAGGAGAATCTCGACCGCCAGCAGGAGATCGCCCAGCAGCTTACCGGCATCAGCCTTTCAGGCGATCAGAAACAGAAACCGTCGCAGCTCGAAGCGGACCTCGACAAACTTCAGACTGAATTCGACGACATCGAAAACCAGATTCGCACTGCCAGCCCGCGTTACGCCGCGCTGACAGCTTTGCAGCCACAGTCGCTCTCCGACGTACAGCAGAAGGTGCTGGATGATGGCACAGGGCTCCTGGAGTACAGTCTCGGTAATGAGAGTTCCTACCTGTTTGCGGTAACTCGATCGAGTGTTTCGCTCTTCAAGCTGGCACCGCGATCGAGTCTCGACAAGCTGGCGACAGATTTTCGCGCCCAGTTGATCCCGCCAAAGTTGCAGCGCCGGATCGTTGGGATCGACGTGGTGGCGGACCAGCAGCGAGGTCTGGGTCTGGTTCAAGGCCCCTCGGAAAACCTGGCTGCATTTGTCGCGGCTTCAAATGCGCTTTACAAAGCAGCGGTTGAGCCGGCCATCAGCGTGGTTTCGGATAAGCGTGTGCTGGTCGTTGCCGACGGCGCACTGAATTACATTCCGTTCGAAGCGCTTGTTAAGACGACCGACGGCGCTGACTACGCGTCGCTAAGCTATCTGGTCAAGACCAACGAAATTGTTTACGCCCCGTCAGCTTCAGTGGTTGCGGCGATCCGGCAGCAGCGGGGCACTAGCCCGACCGTTAGGGAGGGCTCCTCCGCCGGCAAGAACATCTTGCTGGTCGCCGATCCCGTCTTTAGTTCCAGTGATCCGCGTTTGAAAGGCAGCAGCGTGGGGCAACCTGTGGCCGAAGCGCGGGGCCTGGGTCTGGGACTTGAGAGCGCAATTAACGATGTGTCAGGACAGGCAGCGCCGGCTGGAGGATTGCAATTGGCGCGTCTGGTGGGCACGCGCGCCGAAGCAGAAGAGATTGCGAAGCTGGCGCGCACCGGAGGAGTCCAGACCGACCTTTGGATTGATCTGAATGCGAGTGAAGACAATGTCCGCAACCGGGATATGATGAATTACAAGGTCGTGCATATCGCCACCCACGGCTTGTTGGACGCACATCGGCCACAGTTCACCGGGGTCGTGCTTTCGCTGGTGGGCAACAAGACCGGGGATGGTTTCCTGCGCACCGATGAAATTTTCAATTTGCGGATGAGCCCTTCGCTGGTAATGCTCTCGGCGTGTGAGACCGGACTGGGGAAAGAGAAACGCGGCGAAGGCGTGATCGGTTTGACGCGCGCATTTATGTACGCGGGCGCGCCCACAGTCGGAGTGAGCTTATGGTCTGTGGCCGATAAATCAACTGCCGAACTGATGACCGACTTCTACCGGCGCTACCTTAGTTTGGACAAGCCCGCCCCCGCCTCGAGCGCGATGCGGGACGCGCAACTCTCAATGATCTCAGCAAAGAAATACAGCGCGCCGTTTTACTGGGCCCCGTTTGTTCTGGTCGGAGAGTGGCGGTAACGCTGGAAGCGCGGACGCGTAGTTCGGAGACCGCCTTCAGGCGGAAGGCCGTAGTTAAGAAGGAACGCCGTCTGAAGGCGGTACTCCAAACAAAATCCGCTCAATCCGGACGAGACGTCCGCGCTCCCAGCTATTGTCCCTCATAACTCAACGAACTGTGATCTATGGCGTAACCGACATCGTGAAGGTTGCGGCCGGGACTCTGCTCTTCAAATCGTAGCTCTCAATCGCCAGGTCCGCGAAACGCTGGCCCTGGAGGCGCGTGACGACGTGAAACGGCAGCATCATGCAATCGGCTCTTCTGTAGTCGCTCCGATCCTCTTCAATTAGCACCTGGCTGTTGTAGCGCGTGGTTATCTTATCGATCAGAAAAGTTTGCATGTTAATCCAGTACCGCACCGTGTCCTGTGGATTGAACTTAACTTCTACCACGTAATCATTGCCTTCATCTTTCTGCCGCGCGGTGACAAGTTGGCCCTCGATGGCGCGATTCAAGGTGTCAAAACCCATCATTCCCCAGTGACGCGAGGCCGCGGTCTCGCTCACGCGAAACTCGTTACCGAATATCATTCCGCCGCCCTGCGAGCCCGTGAAGACCAGATAGGTCCGGCCTGGAAGAGTCGCGCTGGGTGCGACATCAAGTCTGCGGCGCATCTGCTTATCCTGATAATCCGTAATTCTAAGTTTGACTTCGGCCATCGCACCCAGCGGATTGGCGCCGATGCCGCCAAATGCGGCGGCATTCACGAAACCGCCGGCCTGCACCGTTACATTCTGCAAGCTTGCATAATCAGCACCGCCGTGAGCGATGCGACTGACGCTCAGAATCTCGCGGCCGGTAAAGTCGGCCGCCGCGTTGGGAGTCGGTGTTGCAGTTATGGTCAACGCTATGGCCGACAGGCAGCAAAGCGAAAGAAGTAGTGCTTTCCTTCCAATTAATCTTCGTAACATGATTGAACGATCCTCCTGTTGTTTTGTGTAGCGGACTATATCACGGGCAGAACTGAAGCGGTGATGTCGCGCAACCTGGGTGGTGCCCTAATTTGATTTTCTTTACCTGCCACGACTGTAAGGTAGAAGGAAATCAAAACCGATCCACGAAATGACACGAACTATCACCAACAGATTTTCGTGTTCGTTCGTGTGGTTTCGTGGATCCGCTGTCTCTTACCAAGCTAGATTCCAAATTGGGCCATTACCGCAAGCTGCCAAAACTTGCGTAGGCTGGCAGGCTGCGCTACTAACGCGGTTCATCTGGCATAACGCAGCGGCACCGTGACTAATAACGGCCCACCTTTCTTCCGGGCGATCCGGTAGACGGTTTGCGGCGGCGGGCCTGTCTGAGTGAGTTGGCGGCCCTTCGCAGCGCCCGCAGCTTTCTCTTCATTAGTCCAGATGCGACCGGCGCCGCCAACCAATTCCAGGCGCTCGGCCGCGCCGCCCCAGAGCTTTTCCCACCCGGTAATCTGTTGGCCCGTCATCTTGAGCGGCTGCCGGCCAATTTGCAGCGGCAGAGGCCGCGGCACCAGGATGATCGTCAGTACTTCCGCGACCTGATCGCGACGATCTCCGGAGGGCTGCGCCGTGAAATAGCTGTACTGATCTTCCTGCGCGGGAATGTCGATCAGTCTGCCCGGCTCGACGCGATTGTCGCCGCCGCGGGTCTGAAGGGTGGGAAAGATCAGCATCGGTTCTCCCAGCGAGCCGTCGGCATATTGTTCGCGATCGATGATGTAGAGAAAGCCTGGCCGCGGAGATTCAACGGTCAAGCGCACACGGTCGCCGATATTCAGCGGCGTGTCGGCTTCGATTCTTTCGGGCGTCCACTCAGCCGGTTTCAGGCCATCGAGCACCAGAACGCGCCCGCCCGTGTCTCCCGATTGCGAAGGCCGCAGACGCCAGACGGTAACGCCAATTTCTTCAGACGAGACGACGGCAGGTTTGCGTCCGCCCGGCGGTCGCAAGGCGCCAGTGCGGCGATAGACTGGTGGCCGCGACCCGGTAGTACCGGCGCCGCTGATCCCTGCCGTGACCTCGCCTCCCGGACGCGCCTTGTTGAAACGGTCGAGGACGATCTGGCGGGAAGAAGCGTCGTCTTGCGTTTGGGCTCGTGTGACCGGAGCGAACAAAACCATGTTCGCAGCTACGAGGCCAACGATCAACGTGAATGAGTTCCTCATTTCGGTTCGAGACCTGGATAACATTTGTGGCGGGCCAGTGGAAGTAGCCTTATTCTCCTATCTGGTAAAAATCATGGACTTCCCGCTGCTGTCTGTGCCTTCCAACCTTTTCCCGTCCGCTGAGAGCCTCAACACCACACTTGGCCCTGTATTAATTGAAAACTTGACTACGGTGTGACTGGTATTTGTAAAAGCCCAGGTGCCTTCGTTGTGAGGTCCCTTGTTATAAATCCACGTGCACGTTCCATCAGCCATAAACACCATTTGTCCGTGTCCATCCATAGTGTTCCACGTGCCTGCAATATCTGATAAAGGTGGTTTATCAACGACAGCTATTTTTGAGACATCGCTCGCCTCGGTCGTCGCAGCCTTCTCGATAGTGAATTTGTACATTCCTTTGTCCCATCTGACGCCAGATCGCCCGAAGTTCCAGCTGCCAGTCATCTTGTTCCCACTAATCGTAGCCTCCACGGGAGAGGTACCAATGGACTCTCCTTGAGGGAAGTCCATGTGGATTGTGTTGCCAGCCTGACTCCACGTTCCTTTATAGGTGGGGTTGCTAAGGCGACCCCATCCCAAACGCCAAACGACTTCGCCATTTGGTAAGAATTGAAATTCATAGTGCTTATCACCACCCGATGAATCGCCTTTCCATGTCGTTCCTTCAAGCGATCCCTCTTTGGCGACGGCGGCTCCTAATGGCGCAGCCCTGCAAGCTGCGCGAGCGGCGTTCAGGGCACTGGTGGCGTCTCCCGCAGACTCTGCCTGAAATCTCATCTTATCGACTCCGTCGCTTATCTCTCGAATGAAGATGTCGTCAAGTCTCGCGGCGTCCAACGCAGAGCACTCCAGAACCACCGGCTTGTATGTCTGGTTATCAAACGAGCTTTTGTTTTCCTCGACATCATCATAAACAAATCTGACGTTCCGGGGAGTTACTATCAGCGTACCCGGATGATTGTATGTGAGGCCGGCGCCCCAACGGCCATAACGACCTTTGAACGATTTCGTGTTGCGCGCGATCTCGTCGGCCTTCGCTTTTTCCTTTTCGGCAGACTCCAATGGCGCCAATCTGTTCTTCGCCAGGACAACGAATTCTCCGTTTGGATATTTCTCCAGATAAGCTCTGAAGTCATCGGGACTGGTGCTGTTCTTGATCGAGTCCCAGAATGTAAGCTCAGCTTGTCCACCGCTCGAGGGCGAAGATCGCTCAGCGGGTTTTGTCGTCGGTTGCAATCTCGCGATTCTGTTTTTCGCCAGACCGGCGAATTGCCCTTCAGGATATTTTTCGAGGTAGGCTTTGAAGTCATCAGCGCTGGTGCTGTTCTTGATCGTTTCCCAATAGCTGTACTCAAATGCTGCCGCATCGAACTTTGTTTCACTGGTAGCCGCATTGTTCGACGCAGTTGAGCTTGGACCGCCGCTGAAATAATACGACCCTACCAACGATGAAGCCTCCCACGGCACTTGTTTGTTGGCAGTCTGCTTCATCACCTCTGCGCGCACGCGCATGAACATTTCAGTCGCGCTCAAGCCCGGCACCCGCATCTGCTTCAACAACTCAGAAGTGTAGAGACCGTTCTGTCCCGTGCCGTCTGAGGCCACACGTCCGGGCGCGGTGGCGTAAGCGATGAGTGTTCCGGTCGGCGCGTCCACCTGCGCCAGGCCATCACTGGCCGAGCGAAAACTGCGCGAGAATGGATTGTTGCGGCAGGCATCCAGAATCACGATGTTCAACCCGTTCTGCGCATCGTCCATGTAGTTCAGCACGAGACTCGCATCCACGCCTGAGTCTTCGACTTCGGCTTCGCTCGCGATATCTGCGTCAACGGGAATCAAGTAATTGCGGCCTTTCGACTGCACACCGTGCCCGGCGTAATAAAACAAACCTGAGCCACCCGTCTTTAACTTTTGTCCGAACTCGCGTATCAAACGCTTCATGTCCCGCTGGTTGGCGTTGATGCCGCTGGTCACGTCAAAGCCCAGCGCCCGGAGCGTCGCAGCCATGTCGCGCGCATCGTTCGGCGGATTCTTTAGAAGAGGGGCGGTGGTGTATGCGCCGTTGCCGATCACCAGGGCGATCCGTTTACTTGTGTTCGCGTTTGCTGAACCAGTTTGCACTAACTGACGGTCCTGCTGAGCGTGCGCCCTTCGGCCCGGCGACCAGACGAGCAGGGCAGCCGCAGCGAGCGTTAATAGGGACGCCACGGCCATTGTTCGATTTAATCGCGTCCGCATTGGCGAGTTAGCTTTCATTTTCTAATCTCACTCGAACTGAATTCCGATTCACACATTCAGCGACTCGGCGGAAGCATGATCATAAAAGGACGCAGCCGCACCGGCTAAAGCCCCAAAGGCTACTGAGACCGCGCTACCGCTACAACACGAAAGCCGAAGTCGTTGTGACGGGTGCCGGGGTGCCTCCTGCCGCGATCCGCTGAGCGCAAGCGCGTGGCATCGACGACCCACGAACCGCCGCGCATCATCCGGACTGGCAGGAACACCGACTGACCAACGTCCTGGCACCATTCCCACACATTGCCAGACATGTCATAAAGGCCAAAGGCATTTGGCTGCTTACTACCAACGGCGTGTGTCTTTTTTCCAGAGTTATCTTTGTGCCAACCGATGTCATCAACATCCCCGGCATAGTAGTCTCCTGTCGTTCCAGCGCGGCACGCGTATTCCCATTCGGCCTCGCTCGGCAGCCGGTAGGTGTAGCCATCATTGGCCTCATTCAATTTCTTTATGAAATCCTGAGCATCGTTCCACGTGGCGTTCTCTACTGGGCAGTTACCACCACAGTCCTTGAAGTGACTGGGATTGTTGCCCATCACCGCCTGCCACTGGGCTTGTGTCACTTCATACTTGCCTATGTAGAACGCCTGGCTGATCGTCACGTCATGAACCGGCGTCTCCTTTTCATTAGCATGCGAGCCCATCACGAATTTGCCTGGAGGGATGTAGACCATTTCGATCCCCTGTTGGCTGCTAAAGCTCTTCGGTGGCGACGCGCTGGTGTTTGCTGCACCCGCCGGCTCACTCGGCTTATTGCCACTGCTATTCGATGGCTGTGTATTAGTCGGTTGAGGCTGCGTGTTCTTTGCCGTCTCGAGCAGCCTGATCTTCGCGCGCGCGACGACTGCGTAGGCGCCGTTGGGATAAGACTGAAGGTAATCTTTGTAATCCTGCGGATCGTTGCTGCTGCGAATTGTCTCCCAGTACTCACGCTCGATGGCCACGGCATCGATCTTTGCCGGTTGTGTTGGCTCACTGCCTTTCGACTCGCTACCGGTTGAGGTTGCCGGACTCTTGCTGAAGTAGAATGTCCCTACCAGCGACGATGCTTCCCAGGGCACTTGTTTGTTACTCGTCTGCTTCATTACTTCCGCGCGCACGCGCATGAACATCTCAGTCGCACTCAAGCCGGGCACACGCATTTGCTTTAGCAACTCCGACGTGTACATTCCGTTCTCTCCGGGGCCGTCAGACGCTACCCGACCCGGCCCGGTCGCGTACGCGATCAATGTCCCGGTCGGAGCGTCCACTTGCGCCAAACCATTACTTGCCGAACGAAAGCTGCGCGAAAAAGGATTGTTGCGGCACGCATCCAGAATCACGATGTTCAATCCGTTCTGCGCGTCGTCCATATAGTTGAGGACAAGATTCACATCTACGCTGGCGTCTTCGACCTCGGCCTCGCTTTGGATGTCAGCCTCGACCGGAATCAAATAGTTGCGTCCTTTCGACTGCACTCCGTGGCCGGCGTAGTAGAACAATCCCGATCCGCCCACTTTCAGCTTCTGCCCAAAGTCGCGGATCAAACTCTTCATCTCTCGCTGGCTGACGTTGATGCCGCTGGCGACATCAAAACCCAACGCCTTAAGCGTCACGGCCATATCTCGCGCATCGTTCGGCGGGTTCTTCAGCGGCGGTGCGTTGGTGTAAGCGCCGTTGCCGATTACTAAAGCGAGGCGCTTACTTGTATTCGTAGTCGCAGAGCCGGGTTGCACCAACTGGCGGTTGGGTTCTTGCTGCGCATGCGAGCCTGTGCTAGACAACCAAACCAGCAGGCTCGCGGCTGCGAGTGTCAGTGTCAACGCGATCAGTGTTTGCCGGCGCCCTGGCTGTTGGTTGTTTCTGTTCATCTTTCAACCTTGCTTAGTTCATGAACACGCACCGAATGCAAGACGTTTTCGCGCTGCGCGCTCATTCCGGGCAGGATGCCCGCGCTCCCGCCTTAATGATGCTCCAATTCAACAAAGTTCACCAGCACATCGCCTTTGCCTTTGACGGTGGTTTGCTTCTTTGCAGAATCCTTCGCGACCTCAGGTTGCGGCGATGAATGCCTCTGTAAGAAGTCGCGCACGGCGCGCGCTTGCGCGGCGTCCTTGATCTCGCCCTGATCTGCATCGTTAACCCGGTTCGTGACGGCTTCCAATTCTTTGACCGGCGAGGCAGACAAGACGATCCAGAATTTCTCCGTCCCCTGATGATCGTCAAACCTCATCCAGGCGGTCTGGAGTTTCTGATCCGCGCTCACCCGCGGCGATCCGTTGTTCGTCTTCGCCTCAGGGAAAAGCATGTTGTAGGTCGCAGCGTTTCCAGCACCAGGGCCGGCAGCCGGACCTTCGTTCAGCAGGTAAAGATAACCTTCCTGTGGAGTGGAGAGATTCATGCGAAACTTCCAGCCATTCTCGAAAATCTCCTGACCGGAAGATTCGAATTCGTCCTGATAAGGCTTGTCGTCGCGCATCTTCTGCACCGTCAGCGAGTATGCGAGCGACCGCTCTCGACCGCCGAAAAGCGTGTCGCGCTTCCAAACGGCGACACCGCCGGCGACTATGGCCACCAACAGAATCAGGCCTAAGCCCGCTTTGAGCCAGGAGCGTCCCTGCGATGAATCAGCAACTTCGATTGCGGGATAGACCGAGCCGTCAAGCGTGCTGACCTCGGCCGGCTCGTAACGCACCGCGATAGTCTTTGACGAGAGGTCCGCGGTCTGTCGCGCCGGCGAATTCGCATCGGTCGCCAGTTGCGTCGCCGGAACTTGCGCGCTGGGCGACGGGCTGTATTCCAAAGGCGCCGCGGTTTCTTCTGTCAGCGTCCGCGCCAGAATGTCACCAAGCTCTCGCGCACTCTGAAGACGCTGCTTCGGATCAAAACTGAGCGCGCGCAGAATCGCCTGGCCGGCTTCTTCAGAGAGACTGGGACGCAAGTCCGCAGGCTTCACGCGCACGCCCGCGCGCTGCATCTCCAGCAACTCAAATCCGGTTTCGGGATTGAAAGGTTTGCGCCCGGTGACCAGCTCGTAAGCGATCGCGCCCATCGCATAGATGTCCATCGCGGCGGAAACCGGTCGGCCGCTCAGTTGCTCGGGCGCCATATAAGAAACTGTTCCCGCGGTGGCGCCCGTGACCGTGCTGGGCGCGACTATTGAATCCCTGAGTTTGGCGATGCCGAAATCAATGATCTTCACCTGCTCTTCGCCGCCACCGAAGCTTTGCAGCATGATGTTTTCCGGTTTGAGGTCGCGATGAAAGATCCCTTTGTCGTGGGCAGCGCTGAGCGCTCTGCCAATCTGTTTCATCAAGTCAGCGGCGCGCTCCAGCGGTATACCTTCGGGTTTGACTTGAGAACGCAGGGTGACGCCGTCGACAAACTGCATCACCAGGTAAGGTTTGCCGTCAGGAAGTTCACCGGTGTCGAGAATACCGATAACCCCGGGGTGGTCGACGCGCGCCAGCGCTTCCTTCTCCTGTTGAAATTTTTGCACGACCCAGGCGTTCTGAAGTGACTTCTCAAGCAGGACCTTGATCACGACCGGCTTGTCATGCAGTTTTTGATCGTGCGCCAGGTAAACGATGCCGACGCCGCCCTGTCCGAGTTCCTTTTGGATGAAATAGCGACTGTCGAGCGTCACGCCGATCAAGCTCGGTAGCGACGGCATCGAAGTCTCGTTCAGCGGAGAAGCCGCGCTGTTTTCCGGATCGATGGTAATCGTTGGGGCTGAGAGGTCGGAAGTAGATTCGCGCACCGGCGCGGTGCCGGCCTTTGAAGTCGGATCCGGCATGGCAGTCTCGGATTGATCCTTGAAAGTCACAATTACGAGGTTGCTGGGTGAGGAGAGCTATCGGTTCACTGATTCACTCGCGCCATCTTGCAGGCGTCGATGATGGCGGTAATTACGTTCGCAGTAACGTCGACGATTGGCGTTTTCACGAAAAGTCCCTGCCCTCCGGAAGATGTGTAGTACACAAGCTGGCGATCTTTTCCGCCGGCGGGCGTCAGGTAAAGATTCACGTGCGGCGGCACGAAGGCTGATTTCCCGACTTCGACGCGCCTGATTTCTGAACATTGCACGGTGGCGTCCTTTTTGGCGTTCGAACGCTTCTTGGCCTCGAACGACAACGTACCGGGAGCTACCGTCAGCGATCCTTCCGTTCGGCTGCCGTCAATGACGTCAAAGATGTGCGTGTTGCGCGCTCTCTCTTCCGCGGCAGCGTTTGCCTTTGCCCGGTCGCGCTCGTTCGCATCCGCTTCCATCGCAGCGATCCGGCTGTTGGCCAGTTCCACGAACAATCCGCCGGGAAACTTCGTGACGTAAGACCTGAAATCCGAAGGGTTCCTGCTGTCCTTGATCGCATTCCAATAAACCATTTCCATCGAGTCGCCGGTTGCCGCATTGCCGCCGGGTCTCACCGCCTGCGATCGCGACTTGGCCAGCGAGGCAAACTGGCCGTCGGGATACTTGTCCAGATAGGATTTGAAATCGTCCGGGTTGTTGCTGTTCTTGATCGTGTCCCAGTAGGACAGCTCGATCGCGGCCGGATCGACGAGGTTTACGTTGGGCGTCGTGTTGTTGGACGCCATTGAAGCGGCGTTAGTCACGGCGACTACCAGCTCATCAGCGCGATAGCCTTCAATCATGGCGAAGGGCTTTTGCTGCTTGGTCGATCCAAGATCAATCGCGATCCGCTTGGGCACCGTGTCCTGAACGTACTTCACCAATTGAGATAAGGTGACTTCGCCTTTGTCATTCGCGGCGCCGCCTTTCAATCCTTCCACGATGGCCCAACTGAAATAGCCCTGCTTCTTTTCCGTGTACTCGTAAGCGCGTTGCCCGATGCCGGTGGCGTAAACCGTAGCGAACGCCTGCACCTCGCGATTGCGCACATCGAAATTGAAAGCGTTGGTGTAGGCATTGCTCAGAGGGTTAGGCGCGTCGGCGCGGCCGCCGGGGTCGTTGCGGCAGGCATCGAGCAGCAACACGACTTGTCCCACACCCATTTCTTTGATCCACGTTTTGACGCGATTCATGCTGATGGCCGTCTCTTCCAGAAAAGAAACCTGGTCGCTGATTTGCGCGTCAGCCGGCAGCAGAAAAGCCTGCGAGTTCCTTTCCATTCCGTGACCCGCGAACGAGACCAGCATCAAGCCGTCCTTGGGAACCGCCGTACTGAGATTCGACAAACGCCGCAGAATGTTGACGCGGGTCGGTTGTCGCTCGACGGGCTGATTAGTAGCGAGCAGGATTACCTGGTCCTGCGGAAAGCCCGCATAACGGACCAGAGCATCGGCGATTAATCGGGCGTCGTTATCCGAGCCTTTGAGTGGACTGATCTGCGGGTCCGTGTATTTGTCGACACCGATTACCAGGGCCCAACGCTTGGTACTGACCGGCAGGGTTTTGATTTGATCGACCTGCGAGAGCGCCGAACTAGCCGGCGATGATGCAGCGGGCGCGGGTGTTTGCGCCGGCGGCAGTTGTTGCAATTGTCGCGACGCAGGTTCAGTCGTCGAGCTTGGTGATGGGGCGGAAGATTGCGGCGCGGGTCTTTCCGTGTTCGGTGAGGCCTGAGCAGTTTCTACCAGGCGCGCCGCCGGCTTCTCGGTCGCTGGTTCCGTTTGCGACGAAGACGCAGTGCTGGTGGGTTGCGATGCCTGGGTCGACGCTGTTACCGCATTTGTCTCCAACGCCGTCTGTATCTCTTTCTCCAGCTTGCGCGCGAGCTTTGGATCGACCGCGTTCAGTTTCTTCAGTTGCTCGTTGGCCAGGTCAGCCTTGCCCAGGCGCGCATAGGCCTGTCCGAGACCGTAATAGGCGTCGCCGTAATCGGGCTTTATCCGGATCGCACTTCTGAGAAAACTTATCGACTTCTCGAAATCCGCGCCGCGCAGGTAAGCATAGCCGACGCCGTAATACGCTTCGGCAAAGTTGGGATCGAGGCCGGTCGCTTTCACCAGTGGGGCAAAGGCTTCACCATGGCGACCCATGGCGTTATAGAAATAGCCGAGATCATATTGCGCCATGGCATCATTCGGCGCGAGCCTCACTTGCTCTTTGTAAGCGACCAAAGCTTGTTCTGAATTGCCGCTGTTCAAGTAGGCATCGCCGAGTCCACCGTAAGCCGGCGCATAGTTGGCATCCAGACGAATGGCGAGCTTGTAGGCATCAATCGCTTCCGGCCACTTCTTTTCGTCGGCCATCTTATCGGCTTCATCAACCAGGCCGGCGGCTTTACTTGGGCCCCTTTGCGGCGCCCTGCCACGTTTTTGGGCGTATGAGCCAAGCGGTGCCAGTCCAAATAAAAGAGCGGAAAAGATCAGCAGCAGGATCGGCTTCGAAAAGGGGGCTATGGTTTTCATAGTTACTCCAAATTACCGTTCAACGTAACAGGGTCGAACTGCGGAGAGTCCTACGTGGAAACGCAAACCGCACTCGACATTGTGGCCTATAGGCTAGGCCCGCGAGTTTTAGATGTCAATGGGTTCGTAGCCATTTTCGAGTGCAAAAAACCGGCTCTGACTGCAAAAATCTGTGCCACGATCTCCCAACTGTTCAGTGCGCCACGTCTATCCAACCATACCTGGCAAACCCAGGGTTTCGCTATTTCGGCGCACCTTTCGATTTCTTACGGCTGTCGGCTGGGGTTTGGGGCAGACTTGGAGGGTTTGCCTGGCTACAGACGCTGCGGATTGCTTGTAAGGCACTGGCTGCTTCAGCAGCCGAGCCTGTTGTGATTCGATATTTGTAACTGCTGATCGCTATCTCTCGGATCATGGAACCGTCAGCTACCGCCCCGGCAAACATTGCACAATCCATCGGCGTGACCTGTCCAGCCTTGCAATACTTATCCCCTTCACACACAAACTGAATCTTGACCGGGGAAACGCTCAAAGTACCCTGGAAGAACACGCTGGCCAAAGCCATTCTCACTCCGAAAGATCCCCTGAACGACTTTGTTTGTCTTTCGAGTTCTTCGGCTGCGCGCCTGGCGTCGTCTTCTTTTTCCTTATCTTTGAGAGCGGACTCCAGCGGCTTCAATCGATTAGCCGCAAGTTCGGTAAAATTGCCGTTCGGATACTTCCTAAGATAAGCCCGGAAGTCTTCCGCGTTCGTGCTCGTTTTGATCGAATCCCAAAACGCCAGTTCAGTGGCGCTATCTCCGGAACCTCTTGATTCAGACTTCGCCGATGTGGCCTGGCTGCCACTTCGGTTCTTTGCCAGCGCCGCAAATTGCCCCTCAGGATATTTTTCCAGGTACGCCTTGAAATCGTCAGGGTTGTTGCTGTTCTTGATAGTCTCCCAATAGCTCAACTCAAATGCGGTCGGATCAACCGACGGCGTCGCGGGCGTGTTTGAGACACTGGCGCCGATGTTATTGGTCACCGCGATCACCAACTCTTCGGCTTTATAACCCTCCATCTGATAGAACGGTCGCTGCTGCTTTGAAGCTCCCAGGTCAATTGCGACGCGCTTGGGAACGTTCTGCTGCACGTACTTCACCAGATTCTCGAGCGTCACTTCGCCTTTTTCATTGGCCGCGCCGCCTTTCAAGCCTTCAACGATTGTCCAGGTAAAGTAGCCCT
>Ga0137442_1000054_pt1 | contig 30007 bp, 30 predicted proteins | sample EasRivERMGT266_2_FD_102329 | JGI IMG/M metagenome (GOLD analysis project Ga0137442, IMG submission 102329) | Soil microbial communities from meander-bound floodplain in the East River, Colorado, USA - East River MetaG ERMGT266_2 | ecosystem: Environmental > Terrestrial > Soil > Floodplain ... | reverse complement strand
GGGCAAGCTGCCTATAGCTCATGTTGTGCTTCTTTGACTTGGTGGTTGGAAAAGCACGCTTACGCTATCGCAGCTTGCCTTCAACCACTAGTTTTCAAAGTTGCACTTCAAGTTGAATCCACCATTTCCTGGATCTCATTTCGTGCTGCTTCGTGTTACTTCGTGGATCGCTTGCTTGGCTGAGAGCAAAAGAACGATCCACGAAATCACACGAACGGACACGAACAATAGCCCACAAATGGAAAATGGATCGTGCACCACTCGTTTTTGGCCTCCAATAGTCCAGGGACCGTCTCAGATCGCGCATCTGGTCGTTACCATGTAAACTTTGGTTTTGAAAATGCGATGAGTGAACTGAGACAAATTGAGCGGATCGATCCACCAGCCGGAATTCCGGGGGGAGAGGTGGCAGTCGAGTGCGCGAGTTTTCCCCTGGGCGGTGCCCCGACTTTGAATGTGCGGTTTGGCGATCAGCCGGCCCACGTGGTTGCCGCGACGCCCGGCCGTGCCCTGGTTTTGGTTCCCGATCTTAGTACCGGCACAGAAATAGAAGTGACGTTGGGAGAAGACAGCGTCGCAAGAAGTAAACCGGCGCGCTTTTTGATGGCCCGAAGGCTCGCCGAGGGTATCCATCCCGTTGCCAGCCCGGCGTTTGATCCGGCGGATGGCTCTCTCTTCGTTACCCGTTCGGGCCCGCGAGGTGAGCATGTGCCGGTGTCGCTTTACCGCATCGGCTCTGATGGCGACCTTGAGGAGTTTTCGGGCGACATCACAAATCCTACCGGCATCGCTTTTGATAAAGGCGGCCGTATGTTTGTCACCAGCCGTCTGGACGGGGCAGTCTATCGCATTTCGCCGTCGAAAGAAGTGGTCGTGTTCGCCGGCGACCTGGGGATAGCAACGGGCCTGGCCTTCAATCGCGAAGGAGACATGTTCGTGGGTGATCGTACGGGCGCGATCTATCGCGTGAATGAAATCGGTGAAGCACACGCCTGGGCCCAAATCGAGCCTTCAGTGTCGGCGTATCACCTGGCTTTTGGCCCTGATGATGCTCTCTACGTTACCGGACCGACGGTCTCGAGCTTTGACGCCATTACGCGCATTGACGAAGACGGAGAGCCGACAGTGTTCTATCGCGGGCTCGGCCGTCCACAGGGCCTGGCTTTTGATCGCGAGGGAAACCTCTATGTCGCTGCTTCGTTGCGCGGCCGTCGCGGCATCGTGCGCATTTCACCCGATGCGGCCCAGGCGGAGATCGTCGTGGCTGGAATGAATCTGGTTGGATTGGCGTTCAGTGCCAAAGGCGAGATGATCGTAGCGACAAACGACGCGGTTTACAGTTTGCCGCTGGGCATTCACGGGACTTTGGTTGAGTGAGTGGCGGATTGGTGTCTGGACCATCTGGCAATCCGTAAGTACAGGAAGAGCACTTTGACTCTGTAAAGACCGTGATGCTACTTTCGCAACCGCGAACGAATTAGACATCCAAATTCGAAGGACGGCAGCACAACTCTAATAATGGGCAATCTGGACAGCGGCGTAATAGGTCAGTTCATTCTGTACATGGTGGCGCTGGTTTTCTCTTTGTCCGTCCACGAGTCCGCGCACGCCTGGACGTCGAACTACTTTGGCGACGATCTCGCAAGGTTGCAAGGTAGAATCAGCCTGAACCCGATAGTGCATGTAGATCCGATCGGCACGTTGTTGTTTCCGGCAATCTCGTTTTTCTCTGGCGCTCCTCTGTTTGGCTGGGCCAAGCCGACACCGGTGAATCCTTTGCGTTGGAGAAACAAACGCGTAGCGAACTTCTGGGTTTCAGCCGCCGGAGTTATTTGCAATTTCATAATCGCTATTGTTGCCGGAATAGTTATTCGGGTTCTTCTTATGGCCAATATCATTCATCTGACCCCTAACGCTTTCGTGCCCAACACAGACTCGCTTATCGTCGAGGGTGCGGTGCAGTTACTGACCACGTTCTTCATATTGAACGTCGTCCTGGGAGTCTTTAACCTCATTCCGATTCCGCCACTCGATGGCAGCAAAGTCTTGCAAAGCATTCTGCCGCCGAGTTTCGAATCGGGGTTCGAAGCGCTGGAACGGTTCGGATTCATACTATTAATTTTGGCAATGTTCACGGGCGTGTTCAGCGTGATCTTTGGCGTGGTCATGCCGCTGGCCTTCAAACTCTTGTTGATTGGTGCTTGATTTCACAATGAAACGAATTTTTAGCGGCGCTCAACCCACCGGCAACGTGCATCTGGGAAATTATCTCGGCGCGCTGCGGAACTGGGTCGCCCTGCAACGCGAATACGAGAGTTTCTTTTGCATCGTCAATCTGCACGCGATCACGGTGCCGCAGGATCCGAAAGTACTGGCGGCCCAGACCAGGGACCTGGCCCGGATCTATCTCGCCGTCGGAATCGACACGGAAGTGTCGACTATTTTTGTGCAATCTGACGTCGCGGCACACGCCGAGCTAACCTGGCTGCTTAACTGCGTCACTCGCATGTCGGAACTCGAGCGTATGACCCAGTTCAAGGAAAAAGCCCGCAAACAACAGGAAAACGTCGGCGTCGGGTTGTTCGATTACCCGGTTCTGATGGCCGCGGACATTCTGCTTTATCAGACCGACCTCGTGCCGGTCGGCGAGGACCAGAAGCAGCACCTGGAACTGACTCGTGATGTTGCGATCCGTTTCAACCGTGACTATGGCGAGACCTTTCGCGTGCCCGAGCCGTTTATCCCAAAGGTTGGCGCCCGCATCATGTCCCTGGCCGATCCCACGAAGAAGATGTCCAAGTCCGACGAAGAGAGTGACGCCGGCTGCATCATGCTGATGGATAACGCGGACACGGTGCGACGCAGATTCAAACGCGCCGTTACCGATTCAGGCACCGAGATTCGGTTTGACCCGGCGCGCCCCGCGATTAATAACCTGCTCACGATTTATCACTTGCTGACTGAGAAAACACCGGCAGAGATCGAAGAGCACTTTGCCGGTCAGGGCTATGCGAAGCTAAAAGAAGACCTGGCGGACGTGACGATTGATTTCCTGAAGCCTTTCCAGGAGCGCGTCCAGGCCATCGATGATGGTAAACTGGATGAAATTCTAGGGCGGGGCGCGGCCCGCGCCGAGGCAATTGCCGGCCCGACGCTCGCTCAGGCAAAAGCGAAGATGGGTTTAATTGGGGCAAAGAGTTAGTGACGGAAGATACCGCACAGACTGACACGCCAGCACCGTCCACCGCTGAAGCCCCGGCTGACGCGGCCCAGCAGATCAGTGTGGCTAATTCCCGTCCTGAAATCTCTCCGGATCGCGACAGCGATCAACTGAATGTCACCCTGGGCGACTTTGAAGGCCCGCTCGATCTCCTTCTGTACCTGATTCGTCAGGAGCAGGTAAACATCTACGATATCCCGATCGCGCGCATCACCGACGAGTACCTGCGCTATTTGAATCTGATGCAGGGACTCGACCTCACCGTCGCCGGTGATTTCCTGGTGATGGCGGCCCAGTTGATCGAGTTAAAGTCGCGGATGCTTCTGCCGCGTGACCCCACGGCCGAAGAGGAGGAACTGATCGACCCGCGTGCCGAGCTGGTCAACCGTCTCCTGGAGCACGAGAAATTCAAGGCCGCGGCGGAAATGCTCTGGTCGCGGGCCATCGTCGAGCGGGCCGTCTTCAAGCGCGCCGAAATCGAAACCGATACCAACAATCCGGAAGTTTCGGTGGGTTTGTTCGATCTACTCCGAGTATTCCAGGAGATTCTGGCCCGCCATAAGGAAGAGATCCTTTTGGAAATCGAGCGCGAAGAAGTGAGCATGGCCGAGATGATCGAGCGCTTGCGGAATATGGTGCGATCGGCGGGCGAGCTGAACATAATGAAGTTTTTTGAGCGGGCGACTTCCCGGCGCGAGTTGGTGGTGGCGTTTCTCTCGGTCCTCGAGTTGGTTAGGCTGAGCGAGATTACGCTGGTCCAACGCGAAACCTTTGGCGAAATCATGGCGCGGACATCGAGTCCGGATCTGAGCGCTGAAGGCGCGACGTCCGGCTGAAAAGTCAGAAATGGTTCAAAGCCCAAAGGACCGAACAAACGACCAGGCAGAGTTGATTCATGAGCAAAGCAGCGAAAACGACAAACGCTGAGACAGAGCCTGACATGGATTTGCAGTCAGGGGCCAGCGACGAAGTCGAAGGCCAACGCGAAATCGGCAGTGCTGAACTCAAGGCGATCGCCGAAGCAATGATTTTCGTTGCCGACGAACCGCTCAGCACAAAGACGATCGCTGACGTAGTCGACGTCGATCGCGAGGCGGTCGATAAAGCAATTGCCGAGTTGGTGGCTGAATATGACGCTCGAAATGGCGGCTTGCAGTTAAGGGAAATCGCGGCCGGATGGCAGATCGCCACGCGGCCCGAACATCACGAACAAATTCGGGCGTACCTGAAATCAAGACCCAGCGCGAAACTGTCGCTGGCCTCCCTTGAGACACTGGCAGTAATTGCCTACAAACAGCCCGTGACCGTGCCCGAGATTTTGGAAATCCGCGGAGTGCAATCACCTTCGGCCATCAAGACCCTGCTCGACAAACGCCTGATTGTCGCGAAGGGCAGAAAAGAAACCGTGGGTCGTCCGATGATGTACGGCACGTCAAAAGATTTTCTAATTCAGTTTGGCTTGAAAGATCTCACGGAGCTGCCGAGTATTGAGGATTTTCAGGATCTCGCCGGCGGAGAATCGTAGTGTCCGACAAACTTTGAAGTTTGTCGCCTCGTTCGAAATTGACTCCTTCACAAAGACCTCGACACACTGAAGTTTGTCGGACAGCAAATGCAACAACGTCTCCAGAAACTAATTGCCGCCGCCGGCATCGCCTCGCGCCGTCACGCGGAGGAAATGATCGCGGCGGGCCAGGTCAACGTCAACGGCAAAATCGTAACTGAGCTTGGGACCAAAGCTGATCCGGAAATCGATCACATCAAAGTCAAAGGCCGGCTGATCAATCCGCTCCTGGAAAACCACGAGAAAATCTACCTCCTCCTCAATAAGCCAAGGGGTTATTTGAGCAGCATGGCGGATCCCGAAGGGCGGCCCCTGGTGACTGAACTGATTCCCGCGGCCCTCGGACGGCTGTATCCAGTGGGGCGACTCGACTTCAATAGCGAGGGTTTGTTGTTGCTGACAAATGACGGTGACCTTACCAACATCGTAACCTCGGCTAAGAACCGCATAGCCAAGGTCTATCAGGTTAAGGTGAAGGGCTTGCCGCCGGACAACGCAATCGAGCGCCTTCGTCGCGGCATCGCGATTGGGGAAAGGGAACGCACCAAGCCCGCTGAAGTGAAGAAGCTGAAATCGAGCGACGCGAATGCGTGGTTCGAGATCACTCTTCATGAAGGCCGCAATCAACAGATTCGCCGGATGTTCGACGCTATCGGCCATTCCGTGACCAAGTTGAAACGAACGCAAATAGGACCGCTGGACGATAAGCGACTCTTATCGGGCGATTGGCGAAGCTTAACGCCCGTTGAAGTCAGACGGTTGAAGAGTGCGAGTGCCGGAAAAACAGCGCCGCCGCTCCGTGCGAAAGAAAAGCCGCGAGGCTCGAGCGCTCGCAGAGCGCGGTCACGGTTTTAGACTTCATTGAGTTACAATGTTATGGCTTCATAGTCTGGCGACAGGCATTCATTGCCTGTCGTTTGAGCGTTAGCAGGATCCGAAACCGACAGCCGGTATTACTGGATGGAATTCGAACTAACAGAAGAACAACTGCAAATGAAAATGAGCGTGCGCGAGTTCGCCGCCGCAGAGATCGCGCCGCACGTGATGGAGTGGGACGAGACCCAGCATTTTCCGGTCGAGTTGCTACCAAAGCTGGCTGAGTTAGGTTTGTTAGGCATACTCTTTCCCGAAGAATACGGCGGCGCGGCCCTGGGCTATGTCGAGTACGCCACGGCGATTGAAGAGCTTTCGCGCGTAGATGGATCGGTCGGCATCTCGGTTGCGGCGCATAATTCGCTCTGCTCAAATCACATTTACCAATTCGGCAACGAGGCGCAAAAGCAGAAGTATCTCGTGCCTTTAGCCAGCGGCGCTCACCTCGGCGCCTGGGGACTGACTGAGCCAGGCGCGGGTTCCGATGCTTCGGGCACGCGCACCACCGCGGTGAAAAAAGACGGTGGATGGGTGGTGAACGGTTCGAAGAATTTCATCACCCATGCGATTCACGCAGATACGTGCGTGGCTTTTGCTTCAGGCGATCGTTCAAAGCACAGCAAGGGAATTACCGCCTTCATATTTGAAAAAGGCATGCCGGGTTTTGCGCCGTCAAAGAAGGAAAACAAGTTGGGGCTGCGCGCGTCTGAGACCGCCAGCGTTGTGTTTGAGGACTGCTTTGTGCCTGACGAGAATCGCCTGGGTGAAGAAGGCCATGGTTTCGTGGACGCCATGGAGATTCTGGATGGCGGACGTATTTCAATTGCTGCGCTCGCTGTCGGGATCGCGCAAGGCGCTTACGAATCGGCAGTACGTTATTCCGGGGAACGGCAACAGTTTGGAAAACCAATTCGCGAATTCCAGGCAATTCAATTCAAGCTCGCTGACATGGCTACACAGATCGATGCTGCTCGCCTTCTGATGTATCGCGCGGCTTCCTTGAAGGACCATGGGAAAAAGACTACCCGAGAGTCTTCGATGGCCAAGCTATTTGCGTCAGAGATGAGCGTGCGCGTCTGTGAAGAGGCCATTCAGATTCACGGTGGTTACGGCTATACCAAGGATTACCCCCCAGAGAAGTACTGGCGCGATTCCAAACTCTGCACGATCGGCGAAGGCACTTCAGAGATTCAGCGAATGATCATCGCCAGAGAGATTCTGAAACAGGCCTAAAACAGATAATGAGTCAGTCGCTCATAGATCGGGTTACGGCCGGAGAGCTAAACGCGATCGCGCGCGCGATCTCTAAAGTCGAAGACGGCTCCGCCGATAGTTCAGAGTTGATGAAGCAGATCTTTCTGCGCACCGGCCGCGCGTTGATCATCGGGATCACAGGTTCGCCGGGCGCAGGGAAGTCTTCGCTGGTCGATAAGCTGGCGGCTTTCTATCGCAAAGGCGGTGAACGCGTCGGCATCATCGCGGTCGATCCTTCGAGCCCTTTTTCCGGCGGCGCCATCCTGGGTGACCGGATTCGTATGCAGGCCCTGTCTCTGGACAAGGGAGTTTTCATTCGCTCGATGGCCACGCGCGGGAACCTCGGCGGACTGTCGCGCTCGACCGTCGAAGCGGTGGCGATCCTGGACGCGGCCGGATATGAAAAGATTATCGTCGAGACGGTCGGAGTCGGCCAGGATGAAATCGAAATCGCCAAGACTGCGGATGTTTGCGTGGTCGTGCTGGTACCGGGAATGGGCGATGACGTGCAGACAATGAAGGCCGGCATTATGGAGATCGGCGACGTGCTGGTCATCAACAAGGCCGACCGCGATGGGGTCCTGCGAACTGAGAAGGAGTTGGAGTCTCTGTTGTCGTTCGCCGCACACGCCGACTGGCAACCACCCATCGTCAAGACGGTCGCAATCGAAAGCAAAGGCATCGAAGACCTGGCTGCGGCCATCGAACGCTGCCGCGAGTTTCAGAAGACCGCGCCCGCTTCGACTGAGCGGCGACAGTCTATTGCTCGTTGGCGGATTCTCGAGTTGCTGCGCGAGCGCCTGGTAGCCCAAACCTTGAAGGGCGATGGAGCATCAGAGAAATTGGATCGGCTGGCTGCGGAAGTGGCCACAAAGAAGCGCGATCCTTATTCGGCGGTTGATGAACTGCTCAAAAACGTCAGCGGTCCAACTAACAACTAACAACTAACAACTAACAACTAACAACTAACAACTAACAACTAACAACTGACCACTGACCACTGACCACTGACCACTGACAACGTAGATGAAGATTGACCACATTGGCATTGCAACTCGCGGCATCGATGACGCCGCAAAGTTTTATCGTGACGTGCTCGGGCTGGATGTTGGTGAGACCGAGGAAGTGGCTGAGCAGAAAGTTCGCGTGGCTATGCTGCCGATTGGTGAATCTCGCATCGAACTACTCGAGGCAACATCTGAAGACTCGCCGATTTCCACGTTCCTCGAGAAACGCGGGCCCGGAATTCATCATCTCGCAGTGCAGGTCGACGATATTCAGGCCGCCCTCGCTGACTTAAAACAGAAAGGCGCGCGTCTGATTGACGAAGAGCCACGTCGCGGTGCGGGCGGTTGCCTTGTGGCCTTTGTTCATCCATCATCGACGGGCGGAGTACTGCTGGAATTAGTTCAGAAGGTATCTTAGTTTGAATAGCGGCGTTTCGGAGTACCGACTTTAGTCGGGTTTTTTGTTGTCGAGAAAGAACCCAACTAGAGTTGGCACTTGAAACGCTGTTGAAAGGAAGTATCGCAGTTTTGAATTCAACAACTAAGGCGTGGATTGCTGCCGGAGTCGGCGTCGTCTTTTCAGTGTTTCTAATAGCGTGGCAGGTGTACGCCAGTCACCCCGCGGCGATAAATTTGACCCCTGACGACATGACTCGGATCGCGCAGGATCAGGCGCCGCAGGCGCGCGCTCGTCTGGCCACAGATGAGCGCGCCCGCAAAGATTTCGCGAAGAACGTGCGTGAATTGCTGGCCGTCGCCGAAGAGGCCAAATCAAAAGGGATTGCTTATCACCCTGAAATCAAGCGCCAACTCGAATTGATTCGCGCCATAGTGATTTCGCAGGCCTACGCGGGATACGAGGCGGGTAAGCTCGGCGATACCGTGGCGTCGGATGCGGACATTGACGCCTTTTTTAAGGAGCCTGGACAGGAAGAGCGCTTCGATCAGTTTTTGGCCGACGCCAGGGCCAGCAATCCGATGATGGCCGGACAGCAAATTCCACCCGAACAGCTAGAGGAGATAAAGCATCAGTTGGGACAGGTCATGCTTGGTGAGCGGCGCGGCACCGCATTCGGCGTCGACAAGAAGCGCAACGTCGAGCTGCAGATCATGCTTGAACAGGCCCGGCTTTTGGCCTCGGCTTACGCGAAGGAGGCGCTGGATCCCGAAAAGAATCCGGCCATGAAAGCGACTGAAGCGGAGATTGATGAGTACATCAAGAAGCATCCTGCAGAGCAGGTCCACGCGCGCCATATTCTGATGGGGACCGGGACGCCTGATCAGGCCGAGTCGGTCGAATCGGCCAAGTCTGCCCCCAGTGCGGCGGCCAAGGCCCAGGCGCGAATCAAAGCAGCGGGGGTCTTGAAGCGCGTTCGCGCAGGCGAGGATTTCTCGGCCCTGGCTGCAGAGTTCTCGACCGATCCGGGCAGCAAGGACAGTGGCGGCGATCTCGGATGGTTTGGCCGCGCCCAAATGGTGCCTGAATTCGATAAAGCCGCGTTTGCGCTGCAGCCGGGCCAGACTAGCGATCTCGTCGAGACAGAATTCGGCTTTCACATTATCAGAGTCGACGAACGGCGCACCGGGGACCGTAAGCAGGCGCGCGATGCCGTCGAACGGGAAAAAGAAAAAGCGATGATCGAAGAGATCGTAAAGCGCCAGAGCAATCACATGACCATTGCTGAAAACTTCGGCGTAACGGCGCCGCGGCAGCGGATGCCGCAGGGACTACCGCCGGGCATGATGCCACAGGGTCCGCCCGATGAAGGACCGCCACCGCCCCCGAAGGGAAAGCCGGCGCCTAAGGCGGGAGCGAAGAAGTAAAGATCAACAGCGATGAAGTTTGGCGATTATCGCGTCGAGGTCATTTCTGACTGTGAGTTTCGTCTGGATGGCGGCGCGATGTTTGGTGTGGTTCCGCGCAACCTCTGGTCAAAGGCCTGCCCGCCCGATGAGCAGAACCGCATTCGCATGAACATGAATTGCCTGTTCATCGAAGCCCAGGGTGAGCGCATTCTGATCGACACCGGCATCGGTGATAAATGGTCGGACAAGCATCGAACGATGTACGGGATCGACCGCATGCGATCGCTCGATGAGTCGTTGCGCGCTGTCGCCGGTGTTGGTTCGGAAGAGATCACAATCGTCATCAACACTCATCTGCATTTCGATCACGCGGGTGGTAACACGACGGTTGACGAGGCCGGGAGGGCGACAGCGGCGTTTCCGAACGCGCGCTATTTCGTCTCCCGCGCCGAGTACGAGCACGCCGAAGCGCCGTCGGAACGGGATCGCGCCAGCTATCTGCCTGAGAACTGGCGTCCTTTGAAAGAGACGGGGCAACTGGAGTTGAAGGAAGCTGAGTACGAGGTAGTGCCGGGTCTGCGCATGGAGACGCACGCCGGCCACAATCGCTCAATGCAATGCGCGCGGCTAGAGCAGGGAAGTCAAACGCTGTTTGGTTTTGCCGACCTGGTGCCTACGCGAGCGCACGTGCCGTTCGCCTGGATCATGGGGTTCGATCTCTACCCGGTGGAAACGCTCGAGGCCAAAAAGAAATTGCTGCCACAGGCGGCGCGCGAAGGCTGGACGTGTTTGTTCTATCACGATCCGGATGAGGCCTTGGGTCGAATCGTGGAAGATGATGGAAGGCTTCGAGCTGTAAGGCTATGAGCCAGTATGAGATCATCACGCAAATGACAGCAGCGAAAATCGGCATCATTGGTGGCAGCGGCCTCTATCAGATGCCGGAACTCACCGACATCGACGAGATCGAGGTAGAGACCCCGTTCGGGAAACCGTCGGACAAATTTATTCTGGGCACGCTCGAAGGCCAGCGCGTGGTGTTCCTGCCACGTCATGGCGTCGGACATCGCTACACCCCGACTGAGGTCCCTTTTCGCGCTAACATCTACGGGATGAAGCTGCTGGGCGTCGAGCGCATCCTGTCGGCATCTGCCGTCGGTTCGCTGCAAGAAAAGTACGCGCCGCTGGATATGGTGATCCCCGATCAGTTTTTTGATCGCACGCGCGCCCGCGAAGCCACCTTCTTTGGCAAAGGCATCGTGGCCCATGTGGCGTTCGCGCATCCGGTATGCAGCAACCTTGGGGATGTGCTGGAAGAAGCCTGCAAGTCGGTTGACGTAAGAATGCATCGCGGCGGAACTTACATCTGCATGGAAGGGCCGGCGTTCTCGACGGTGGCTGAGTCAAACGTTTACCGTTCCTGGGGCATGGATGTGATCGGGATGACGAATTTGCAGGAAGCCAAGCTAGCGCGCGAGGCCGAAATTTGCTACGCGACGCTGGCGCTGGTTACCGACTATGATTGTTGGCATCCCGGTCATGATGCCGTGAATGTGGAAACAGTCATCGAGTACTTGAACAAGAATGTCAGGAACGCTCAGGTAATCATGCGGGAGGCGGTTAAAGCTCTGGCCGATAGTCCGCGCGAATGCAAATGCGGGTCAGCTTTGAAGAATGCAATATTTACCGCCCCTGATTTGTGGCCCGAAGCAACCACGCGTAGGCTTGAGGCCATCATTGGAAAGTATCGAAAATAGGTTTCAGGTTTTGAGATGAGGTGAAGAAATGAGAAAGAGTTGTTTGATACTAGCGTTGTTCGCAGTTGTGCTCGCGTTCACCGTACCCGAAACGCGCGCGCAGGGTAACGTTAAGCAAGGGCCGGATGTGGTGCGCGATCCCGATATGGAGAAAGACTCGCTGCATAATCTCGAGGTGGCGCGCCAGTACTTCAAACTGAGGAAGGCTTACGTGGCGGCCCTGCAGCGATGCGAGGAGGTTATGGCGGGCAATCCAGTTTTTTCAAAAATCGATGAGATACTGTTCATAGCCGGACAAAGCAGCCTGAATCTCGCGGAGAGCAAAGGTAAACAAAAGTCGAATCAATACGTGATTCACGAGGGAGACAAGAAGACAACGCTCACCGCGGACGAATTTCGGGAAAAGGCGCGTGATTACATGTCGCATTTGGTGAACAGCTATCCTGACAGCAAGTTTAGGGAAGAAGCCCTTGAAAGTCTGAAGTCTCTGGGTGGGCCAAAGCCGAAAGCACCGTAGGCAGGGAGCAGTCAGTACCGCCTGCGTTAGCGGGTGGGTTTCTGAAATCTGAAATTCAAGATTCAAGATTCAAGATTCAAGATTCAAAATCAAGACTCAAAATCAAGACTCTCAAATATCAAACATGTCACTACTAGTCGTAGGTTCAGTTGCGTTTGATGCAGTCGAAACGCCATTCGGTAAACGCGATCGCATTCTGGGAGGCTCAGCCTCGCACTTCTCGATCTCGGCCAGCTTCTTTGCCGACGTGCGCGTGGTCGCGGTCGTCGGTGGCGACTTTGGCCAGACCGAGAGAGATGTTTTTGCTCACCATAATATTGACACGGCCGATCTGGAGGTCATTCCAGACGGAAAGACATTTCTCTGGCGCGGTCGTTATGAGTACGATCTAAATGTGGCGCACACAATCGAGACGCAACTGAACGTCTTTGCCGGTTTCGAGCCGAAGCTTTCGGAAAACTCGAAGAAGTCACGTCTCGTTTTTCTCGGTAACATTCAGCCGGACCTGCAACGCGGCGTGCGCGAGCAAATTCCCGATGCCGAGTTGGTCGCCCTCGACACCATGAATCTCTGGATCGAAACGACTCGCGATTCATTGCAGAAGACCATTGAAGTAGTGGACCTCGTGGTCATCAACGACGCCGAAACGCGCCAGTTGGCAGAAGAGCCTAATCTCATCAAGGCCGCGCGCAAAATTCTCTCCTGGGGGCCGACAACCCTCATCGTTAAGCGGGGCGAGTATGGCGCGGCGATGTTCACCCGCGACGAATACTTTGCGATTCCAGCTTATCCTCTGGAAGCGGTTTTCGATCCGACCGGGGCGGGCGACACTTTCGCCGGCGGTTTGATGGGTTACCTGGCCAGCCAGGAAAAGCTCGACGCCGCCGCGCTCCGCCGCGCGATGATCTTCGGGTCGGTCATGGCTTCGTTCAACGTGGAAGAGTTTGGGACCGAGCGCGTGCAAAAGCTGACTCATGACGAGATCAATCAACGCTTTCGTGACTTCAAGCGCTTCACACATTTTGAAGAGATTCCATTTGAACAGAAGGTTTCAAGTTCCAAGTTCCAGGTTTCAAGTTAGATTGAAGTTTCACTGCTGGGTTTCGACCCTGTGGTGCATAGTGAAAATCGCTGCGACTTGAAACCTGAAAGCTGAAACCTTAGACTTGAAACTCAAATTATGTTCTGTCCGACCTGCGAAGCTGAATACGAACCCGGAATCACCCGTTGTGCTGATGATGGCAGCGAGTTAGTCGATCGACTTACGGTTGAATCGGGTGCGCACGACGACAGCGAAGCCCGCTTTGTTGCGCTGCACACCCTGTCCTCGCCGGCAGAGGCGGAGATGGTAAACGACATCCTGCGGCAAAACGATATCCGCTCGGTCGTCCAATCGGGAGCGTCGGATCAATTCTCGCCGTTGTTTTCAGTGATGGCGCCGGGCGCCGTGGTGCTCGTTGATGAGCGGGACCTCGATCGCGCCAGAGAGCTTTATGCGTCTTTCTTTGGCGATGACACGTCACCGCTGACTGGCCCCGCTTCGTCGGAAGAGGATTTCGACGAATCAGAATAGGTAATGTGTCGACATGAGAAAGAAAAGCTTTTCGCCTCCGATCTGCCTTGCCCTCTCGACTCTTGTCGTTATCGTACCTGTTGTATTTTACTGGTGTAGATTTGGGACCACCCTGTCAAGAAACTTTGGCGATTGGGTGGAATTCTCAAAGTACTTGTCTCCATTCGCAACGCTATTTTCAGGATGCGCCATAGGAATTCTAACTTGGTGGCTATATGACGACCGGAAGGCAATTGAGAAGGAACGAGCAAGACTTGAGAAACCTTTAATAACATTTAGGCGAACAAGAAGGCCGCTTGAAGGCGTTAATCAGGAACATCCGTTTTATGAAATGATAAATGGTGGCAGATCAAGCGCCTTATCTTGTAATGTCTATATTCAAGAAGCGCCATCTGATCGGAAACTTGACCAGCCTAACCACAAGTTTAATCTCAAACTTATTTGTTATACGTTGGAGCCTAATGGAATCCTGGATTTTTCAAAACCACCAAAACGCGTCTCAGAGATCGCCGCTGTTTATGAAGATATTTATGGGAACTGCTATACGACTATATGCTTCGAGGACAAAAACAAGTTTTACTGTGTGAATAAATTTCCAGGCGACACAACTCAGCCAAAGCCTTACGATGAATATAAATATCCACAATGAATAAGTCTCTGCAAGTGTTGCTCACCTGACCAGCACACGAACGTTGAGACATCATGTCCGCTAATACAACTGAGGCAATCGTAGTTTTGATGACCGCGGCTAACCGCGAAGAAGCCAGCCGAATCGCAGAGATGCTGGTGGCCGCGCGCCTGGCCGCGTGCGTGCAAATCCTCCCGGAAATGCAGTCCGTCTATCGCTGGCGGGGCGAAGTTGCCCGCGAGAATGAGGTAATGCTCCTCGCTAAGACGACCCTCGACAGATTCGATGAATTGGATCTGGCGGTGCGAGAGCACCACAGTTACGAAACGCCGGAGATCATCGCCCTGCCGGCAGTAGCAATCTCGGAACCTTATTTGGCGTGGCTGCAGGAAGAAGTGACGCAGATGTGAAGGGGCGGGGCAGACTTCTAGCCTCAGACTTTCCTCGCCAACGGGTCCTGGCTGCGGGAAATAATCTCGGCAATCTCGGCCGGCGAGTCTGTAAGGTGCAGCAACTTCAAATCTTCTTCGGCGATATTAGCTTTGGTTAGCACCGTGCTCCTGATCCAGTCAATCATTCCGCTCCAGTAACTCGAACCGTAAAGCACCACCGGGAAATTCCGAATCTTGCGCGTTTGAATCAAAGTGAGCGATTCGAACAACTCGTCCAGCGTCCCGAAGCCGCCCGGAAAGATAATGAAGGCGTTGCTGTACTTGACGAACATCATCTTGCGGACGAAGAAGTATTTGAATTTGAGCGAGAGCGTGAGGTAGTCGTTGGACTTCTGCTCGTGCGGCAGTTCGATGTTGCAGCCGACCGAAGTGCCGCCGGCTTCAAAGGCGCCGCGGTTGGCTGCTTCCATTATTCCCGGGCCCCCGCCCGTAATCACTGCAAAGCCTGCGTGCGCCAGCAAGGCGGCGGTTTCCTGTGCTGCTTTGTAAACCGGATCTTCGGGAGGCGTTCGTGCGGAGCCGAAAACCGCGACGCCATTGGTAATGTGCGCGAGGTCTTCAAAGCCCTGGATGAACTCGCCCATGATGCGAAATACGCGCCAGGTGTCGGTGTGCAGGAATTCATCACTCCGCCGGGGAGTTTCGAGCAGACGCTCGTCCTGGGTTCCGCCGGGAGGTTTTTGGCCGTATTCGTCGCTCACGATAATCTTGATAGTAATAGGCCCAATCAGTCCTATAGGTCCTATAGCCTTACTAAAGTCCCATCACGTTGTAGCCACAATCCACGTAAATCGTTTCGCCGGTGATGCCGGATGACAGCGCACTGCAAAGAAACAGCGCGGTGTTCCCGACTTCCCGCGGTTCGACGTTGCGATGCAAGGGCGCGCGCTCGGCGTGATGCTTGAGCATGGTGCTGAGGCCGGATACTCCGCGTGCCGAGAGCGTCTGGATTGGGCCGGCGCTGATCGCGTTGACGCGGATGTTGCGGGGCCCGAGATCAGCCGCGAGATAGCGCACACTTGATTCCAGCGCGGCCTTGGCGACACCCATCACGTTGTATCCCTGATAGACTTTCTCAGCGCCGTGAAAGGTCATGGTGACAATACTGCCGCCATCAGTCATTAACGGCGCCGCCGCGCGGGCAAGTTGTGTCAGCGAGTAAGCACTGATCTCCAAGGCGGTCAGAAACGCCTCGCGATCTGTTTTCAAGTATTCGCCTTCGAGCGCTTCTCTGGGCGCGAACGCGATGCTATGGATCAGAAAATCGAGCCGGCCGAATTCGGACGCTATCCGCTTGAAGGTTTCGTCGATTTCTTCCTGCTTTGTCACGTCGCATGGCAAAAGCGGCGAGTCCGGCATCTCTGCCTTGGTCAGACCTTCCACGTTATCTTTCAAGCGATCGCCCTGATAAGTGAAAGCCAGACGCGCGCCGGCCTCGTGCAGCGCCTGCGCCGTGGCCCAGGCGATCGAGCGTTTGTTGGCGACACCGAAAATAATTCCGTTCTTCTTCTTCAGCATTTGTATCCTTCGCTATTTCGAATTTTGAATTTGGAATCAAAGACCTTCACCGGGCACCACAGTCAACTTCCCTTCAAACCGTTCCTTCACCGGGTTGTATCGCACTTCCCATTTGTCCAGCGATCCGCCGCGACCGCGGTAATCGATTTCATACTTCCAATAACCCGGCCGGCGCGGTTTGGCGCTAAAAAGATAATCAGCCCAGGGAGTGACTCTGTTTGAATGCTTCGAGCCTTCGATCACATCCAGACTAACGGGATATTGAATAACTCGATCCTGTTTCTCACTATAACCGATCAGGGTGGTTTGCAATCCCATACAAGCCAACGCATCGAACAGGGCAAACTCCAGAGCCTTACCGTCTCCGTTGTAATCTTTCAGCCACATGATCGTGGGTTTGGCTTCCACGCTGCGCTTAACCGGCGTTTCGACACGATAATAGTAACCCTTGCGAATCGCATAGGGCAGATCGAAAGTATCGCCGGCTTCTTCGGGTTCCTCGGCAATCTTAACAGTATTAATGATCTTTCGGGTGGCCGAGTTCAGCAAAGATACGCGGGTTGGGCCGGAATAGTGACTTCCCCTCGTTTGATCCGGGCAACTATAAATATCGTCCGGTTCGTATCCGTTCGGGTTCTTCTTTGGGCTCAGCATCCAGAGGACGAGAACGCGATCGGCATGTTTCGCGGAAGCGAGTTTTCGCGCCTCGACAATAACAGCCCCGGCGGGAAGGCCACGGATGTTTGTCTGGCCGAACGCCTGAGAGGCGAAGCACAAAACCAGACAGGTGATGAGCAAAAACGCTTTCAAGTTGGTCCTTCGATTCGAAACTAAGCAGCCGCAGTTTCCGGCGCTTCCATCAGGGCCTTGTATTCTCCACTCTCAACCCACTTCAGCACCTCAGACACGCGCCAGACGGGAAACGGATGTGACAGGCCGGCCGTGATGATGTCGGCCCAGAAGCGGTCGAGAGCCTTCTCGTCATAGTTCTTCTGAAAGTCGCGGCCCTGTTCCAGGAACAATTCGTAGTCAACCTTCGATGCAAACGTGCCGCCGGCGAGTTTCATCATGGTGCGCCCGACTACGTCCTGATCCTGCGTCACCAGCAGCGCGGCGCGATCGCAGGAAAGCTCGGCTCGGCGGGCCCAGGCCAGCAGAGCATACCGCATTGTCAGCGACATTAGTTGCTTGATGAGCATCGCCAGTGGCGCGGCGATGATCGCAGCGTTAGCCGCCAGTTCAATCAAACGCGCGGCGGTAAGATAGAGCACATGTTCAGCATGAATGTGGCCGACTTCATGAGAGACCACTGCCAAAACTTCTTCGTCCGTTAATCGCTCAAGCAAAGCGGAATAGAGAACGATCACGGGACGCTTCACCCCGCCCGTGAAGGCATTGGGAATCGGACTTTGCTGTACGAACAACTCGGGCAGATCCACACCGAGCGTCGAGCAGGCGATCTGAAGCTTCGCATACAAATCAGGGCATTGCTTTGGAGTCACCTTGACCGCGCTGGCGGTGAAGATAACCCGAATAGCAGATTCGCCAGTGACTTCAAGAAGTTTTTTGAGCGCGGTGTCTATCCCGGGAATCGCGCGCAGAGCCGCCAGCGCGCGCCTGTCCGCGGGGTGAATGTACTGGTCTTTATTTAGAGCAGCGAACTTCTTATGTGGTTCTTCGGAAAGCAACAGACGACAGCGGCCACAGCGCGCTTCGGCATCTCCTTCATCACGGACTTGATTGCGCTGGCCGCAATAACGGCAACGGATCGATCTGCGCGTGCTTTCCAGTGCTGAGCTTTCTTCGTCAGGCATCGTATGTCAGTACCACCTGCGGTAGCTGGTGGGTTAACGTTACTACCGACGAAAGTATTAAGTAAGTTCGCTTGAAAGAGCAAGTTAAGCCTGGGAGCCCGGACGTCTCGTTCGCCAGCTCTTATCAGTACCACCTGCGGTAGCTGGTGGGTTGATCGTGTGCTGCACTCTAATGCGGCTATAACCCGCCCGCTACCGCAGGCGGTACTGACCTCATTGCGGACAGGGATGTCCCCGCTCCCAGCAGAGTGTGACTCCCACGCTAGTGCTTGAAGTGCCGGACGCCGGTGAAGACCATTGCCAGGCCGTGTTCGGCGGCGGCGGCGATCACCTCCGCATCGCGCATCGATCCGCCCGGTTGAATTACCGCGGTGATTCCGTGTTTCGCGGCCTCGTCAAGACCGTCCCGGAAAGGGAAGAACGCATCTGACGCCAACACGGAGCCTTCGATTGGTAACTGTGCGCGCATGGCGCCGAGCTTTACCGAGTCCACGCGCGACATTTGACCGGCGCCGACGCCGACGGTTTGCCGGTCGCGGACATAAACAATCGCGTTGGACTTCGTATGCTTGCAAACCGTCCAGGCGAATAGCAGATCCTCGATCTCCTTTTCCGAGGGCGCGCGCCTGGTTACGACTTTCAAGTCTTCGCGCTTTAACCGGTGCGTGTCGCGCGTCTGCACCAACATGCCGCCAGAGATTTGCTTGTATTCGAGTGCTTCGTTTGTTTCCGGTGTCCTGGCGCGCAGCACGCGCAGATTCTTCTTCGCTTTCAAGACTTCCAATGCGGAGGATTCATAATCCGGCGCGATTATCACTTCGGTGAAAATCTCAGTGACTGCGCGCGCGGCTGCTTCATCGACCGATGCGTTGAAAGCGACAATGCCGCCGAACGCCGAAACCGGATCGCAGGCGAGTGCTTTTCGATAAGCTTCTTCTACGGTTGCGCCCAACGCCACTCCCGCAGGATTGGTATGTTTGATGATCGCGCAGGCTAAATCATCGAAATCACAAACAAGTTGCCAGGCGGCGTCAGCGTCCACATAGTTGTTGAAAGACATTTCCTTGCCGGAGAGAAACTCCGCCTCGGCGACGCCGTGGTGTCCTTCAAAAGAGTTTTCATCCCGAAACGGATCTTCGAACCGGTAGAGGGCAGCTTTTTGGTGAGGATTCTCGCCATAGCGAAGATCTGAGATTTTATGTATCACGAGTGCGTCGCAATTCAGGATCGCATCAGGAGCAATCTCGACTGGGTACTCCTTACCTTCTATTTCATTGAAGTACACCGAAATTGCGCTATCGTAAGCCGAAGTTCGTGTGAACGCGTCCAGCGCAAGTTCTCGTCTGAGTTCCATCGACAGAGCGCCATGATGCTGACCCATTTCATGAATGACGAAATCATAGTGCCGCGTATCGGGAACGACAGCCACGCTCTCGAAATTCTTCGCCGCCGATCGAAGCATGGCCGGACCGCCAATATCGATCTGTTCGATTGCTTCCTCCATGGTCACGGCCTCGCGCGCAATCGTCTGCTCGAAGGGATAGAGATTGACTACGACCATATCGATGGGTTCAATTCCGTGTTCGCGCATGGCCTCGAGATGTTCCGGATTGTTGCGAACTGCAAGCAGGCCACCGTGAATTCGCGGGTGCAGCGTCTTGATCCGCCCGTCCATCATCTCGGGAAATTTCGTGACCTCTGAAACCTCGCGCACTTCGATTCCCGCATCGCGCAGCGCTTTCGCGGTGCCGCCGGTGCTGATGAGCTCGACGCCAAAGCGATGCAGCTCGCGCGCGAAATCTACGATCCCGGTTTTGTCCGAGACGCTGATTAATGCGCGACGAATCTTAACTAGACCCGCTTCCTGATATTCACTCATTTGTTTGAGAGCGAAACTTGAGTTCAAATTTGAAAGATACTGTTTACTGAATCAACGGCGGCGACGCAAGTCAGTCAGGACGTTTCAGCGCCTCGCGCGGCCTGAGAACAAAGAAATTTTGCTTGCGGGAATAACCACGGCTGCCAACCTGATACTCGAGACCATCGGGCAAAGTGAGCGAAAAGCGATGTCTGCGTCCATCGTTTGCTGCCTCGCCGAGATAGAAGCCCAGAAGGTATTGACTCTTCAAGTCTTCTTCGATTGCCTGGAAGATCGGCGAAAGATCGTTGCTGGTGGCGGGCCGAAGGGCCGAGTTGGCATCTCCCACGAGAAAGTATTTGCCGCCGGTTTTCTCCGCCAGGTCACGAAAACCTTTTGACGGCGGACGTACAGCCAGCCGGCCATCTGCGGGCGCGAAAAGCGGCAAATGAACGACGTAGAAAGAGACGCGCTTTTCGCGTGACATCTCAATCACCGTGCCTGGTTTGATCGCGCTCGCATTGTCCAGCCCGTCACTGATCACCACCACGATTCGTCGTTCTGCGCGCACCCGGGGAAGGTTGTCGAATGACTTAACCGCTGCGGCCGCCGCGTCGAATATGGCGGTGCGTTGATTGCGGCCGGCCGAAAATGTGAAGGCGTCGCGTGCGGCCGCCGTGTCCCGGCTAAATGGCACAACTAACGATGGTGCTTCTGCAAAGCGAAGAATTGCGACACTCGACCGCTCGCCGAATCGCGCGAAAAGAGCTAGCGCGGCATCACGTTGCTGTGAAATTATCTCGCGCAGGCTGCCCGACTGGTCAAGAACAAAAAGGAGCGCCACGCGGTCGGCGCCCGGTGAAAAATACAGCCCCGTAGTGATGTGATCGTCGTCCTTCAAAGACAGGTCGCGTTCACTCAGTCCGGGCACTTGGCCCCGCTTGGCTCTTATGCGCACGGGAAACAGCAAGAGGTCTGTGCTGACGCGCACGACGTCATCCGGCTGTGTCTCCTGGGCCGTAGCGAGAGACGCAAACAGCAGTAAGCCTATAGCTGTAAGTAGACAGAAAGGGAATCGGGAACCGCGCCTGACGTGCGGGTTGTGCCAGACCATGCTCGGCGGGCTAAAAAAGAAAGCGCCCGAAGAACAGGATGCTGAGGATTATCAGGATCGTAATAACGATGATCTTAACCAGACTCATTGTCACTTCCTCAGTGAAAGGGAACCTTCTAACTTAAGGCGTAATTCTAGTCGCGTCGGTGCGGCGTGTCAATACTTCCAATAATTCGGAGGTGCTACCAAATATTTGGTGGCATCCTTCGATAACGACCTTCGAGGCAGCGCTCCACCAGCCTGCGGAGCAGGCGGCTGCATGTCAGTAGTCCCGGGCCGTGAGCCCGGGTAAACGAGCGGCGAAAAGACTCCGAGCCCCGTTCTGCGCGAGTCAAAACGTTACTCCGGCCTGCACCTGGAACGCCCGCGGCGTTACAAAGTGTGTGCCGCTAAAGGTCGAAAGAAAGTTATAGAGAGCGACCTTGTTCGTGATGTTCATCGCCGTGAATCGCAGGGTCACCTTCGTATGGTCGGTGCGGAACAGATTGTCCGTCCCGACGCTGAAATCAAATAAATGACGAGGCGCAATCCGAGGAGGATTGGTATCGTCATTTTCGGTGCCGTCCGGCGGAATGCGAACCCTCAAAGCACCGCGATTCGCGGAAGGGCAAGACAGGATCGGCTGCGTTGGCGTCGCGAAAGTGCTGCCGCAGAACAGTCCGACTTGTGCTTGCTGGTCCGCCGTGAAGCCCAGCGTCGTTTCAAAGTCAGGAACCGATCCCGCTACCAGACCGCTGTCATAGCGCCAGGTGAAATTAACGTACGGTTCGATTTTCTTCCATTGCAGGAACTGATACTGAACCTGTGTTGTTTGCTCAAATTTCTGATCATGATCGATGCGGAAGACGCCGGCCGGCAGATCAGAATTGAAGAACAGGCCGCCGGTTTCAGGCGGGAAGAAGCGCGCCCTCGTATGCCCGGCTACCATGAACGCAGTTAGCCCTTTGTAGTTTGTTAAGTTGATGCGTAAGGAGCCGCCGTCGAGTTTCGACTTTTGCCAGGAGATCGGGAACGCGACCGAAGTATTCAAGAGCACGTTGAAGTCGTATGCGTTGTTCGTGCTCTTATTGAAGTAGTCCGCGTCCAGCATGATGTATTTGCCAATCGCCTGTTGGAATCCGACATTGAATTGAGATCGTATGCCAGGACGCAAGGGGAGGTTGCTGGTATCCCCAAGCACGCCATTGGCCAATCCGCCGGCGCCGGTGGCGCTTGAAAGGACGAGACTCTCGTTATATGGCGTTTCAAAGTTGCGCGTGAACGATGCGCGCAGGATCGTAGAAGTACGCTTCAAGTGATACGAGATTCCCAGCCTGGGTTGGATGAGTTTGCCCTTGGTGATGCCGTCGTAGTTGTCGAAGCGCACGCCTAATAAGGCCGTAGCGTTCCCCAATGTCAGGTTATCCTGCGCGTAGACAGCTTCCTGTTTGATGTCGGCGTGGCCATTGAAAACGAAGTATTGACCGCCACGAGTAAGATCAAACGGCAACAGACCTGGCAGGAAGTTGGGGCTGGAAGGATCGTTGAAGTCAGGATCGGTTATTCCGAAGTTAAATCCTTCAGTCAGGAGTGTGTGCGAGAATTGCACTCCGAACTTGGCATTGTGTCTTCCCTTCACATACGACACATCAGCTTTGATTCCGATGTTGTTCAAGCGTCTTGACTGGTTAAACGTAATGATCTGATCCGAAAACGGATTGGGGCTCGCAAGATACTTAAAATTGTCGAGCCTATAGTAGGGATTGACAGTTAACACGGTGGTCGCCCCAAAAATATGAACATAGCCCGGCGCGATGTTAAGACTGTGAACAATCTGCCGTTGGTCCTGGCCCTGTGCCTGTTGATCGAACTGATTAGGTGTTTGGAAGCTGTTGCGAGCCAAAAGCAAATTCAGATGGAACGTGTCCTTCGAATTCGGGCTATAGTCGATGCGCTCGAAGATGTTGCCCGAACTGCCGTGATCGTGCAGCACGGTAAATTCAGGCGCATCGAGGAAACGGCCGGAACGCTCAAAGTTAAAGGTGACAAAGTTTCCCAGCTTCGGACTGCCGTAGCCCAGTGACGCGTCCTGGCTGATCGTTCCGAAAGTTCCGTAGGTCGTACTAAAGCCACCGGTCGGTTTCTTTTGATTCAGCCCGGACTTCGTGATCGCGTTTATGACCAGACTCGTTTTGTCGCCATACTCAGCCGGTGTGGCGCCGGTAATTACTTCCAGCGACTGAACTGCATTGGGCGGTAGCTGCGTGGAGAAAGTTTTGCTTTGCTGGTCGGAAATCGGCTGATTGTCGACCGAATATGATGTTTGCGCGTGATCGCCGAGCGGATGGAAGAATCCGTTCGAGTCAGCTACTACGCCAGGCGCAGACAGGGTAACAACATCACTCAAGCCGGAACCCGGTGATCTAACCGGCAGCCTCGTGATCAAAGTCTGGTCAACATCGGTATGCGCGCTGGGAACGTTCTCTAAAACTTCAGCGGCGTTGCTTGTTATGGTTACTGTCTCGGTTGCACTGCTTACATCGAGTGGAATCTTCAAGCTGATTGGCACCGATGTGCGCACGGTAAGCGTTTGCGTATTAGCTGAGAACCCAGTCGCCGAAACTGTAAGTTGGTAGTTATTCGGCGGAATATCGGCAAAGCGAAATGACCCGTCCGTGTCAGTGTTGGCTGTACGTTTGTAGCCAGTAATCGGATTAGAAACGGTCACCGTAGCGTTGGCCACGACCGCGCCGTTCGGATCGAGAACGACGCCATTTATCGAACCTGCATTCAGTGCCTGTGCCTTTGCGGGAACCGACGCGACTAAGAATGCCGAACAAAGGACTAGAATTGCGAATGAGATCGTAAGAATGTTTCTCTGAGCCTTTATCATCTCTGCCTCCTATCAAGGTTTGAGGGCCTGGCGAAGCGCTGAGACGCGTCAACCTATTGGTGAACGGACGTCGCTGACTTCGAACGATGCGCAACTCTAAATATGATCGAGAAAGATTGGTGCGCACCCGAAACGGCGGTGGTGGCTTAGAGATTGGACGGAGGAGCGCGGCCGTGGCAGTTGGCGGTGAATTCGGATAGTTGGAAGATGACGCCCGGGGGTGCCTTTAGACCATGCGTTTCCGCCGTTCCGACCCCAGGCGTGTGACCCAGGGCAGTGGCGGAAAGATTCTGGTGAAGCTGACAGATCAGACACGCAGCACCAGTCTTTGAGGTCGACGAGGTGCCGTTCGGATTGCTTGAGCTGACCTGTGCAGATGACGATTCGTCAGCGTTTTGCGTTTGCGCGGCGCTGAGAAGCGTTGGACTGACCGGAGCCTTAATGCCGTGATGATGGTTGAATTCTGCCGTGGTACCCCAGGCGAGGGAAGCCAGCAGCAAAAGTGCGAGCAGTCGTGCTCGATCAGCCGGACTCCGGAAAATCATCTTTGCTGTTCTACTGATCACGGTTCTGAGGTTTGATGCTAGACTAAACCCGTAGTTTAGTCACCCCTGAAAGGCATGTCAATCCAACTTTTCCGCTGCCCGCGAGGGAATTCGCCCGCGATCTTAAGGCCACTTCCAAATGACCGCACGCGGAGTTTTGCCCGTCAGTCAATCACTCTCGACCGCATACACGTTCGCCTCAGAATTGGTCAATGTCCGTTGTTGATGCTCTCGTGCGTTGTTTTGCTGTTGGGCATAACGTCAATCGTTACCGCCCAGGAAGTGAAGGTTACGATCAGAGTGCTGCCTGAGTCCTCGGGGCGTGCGGTGATCGAAGGAAGCTGCGCACCGATTGCTGTCTGGTCATTCCGCGATAGCTATGCAGGCGTCATGAATCTTGGTAGCAGAGTCGAAGGCTTGAGACTGTTCGACGCCGTGGGTACAGAGATCCCGGTGCGAAAGATCGCGCCGGGCCAATTCCATTCGGCGAAGCCGGCATCGAAGTTCCGCTACGAGATTGCGCTTGCTCCACCTCTGCGGGGCGGCGATGGTGCGAGGGTGTCGTGGCTTAACCGTGACAGGGGTCTGCTGATGTTAGGCGATTTGCTGCCGACGTTTTCTTCTGGTATTCCGGACAGTATTTCCGGCGAAAAAGCGAAAGACAAAGATGCAGCGACGCGCGTGTCGCTGCGCCTTTCTCTTCCGGAAGGTTGGGTTGCGCAAGCCAACGCAGGGCAGGATCCGGGAGGCGGGTTCGAAGTCGCCGATGCCAACAGTGCGGTGTTTGCCGTCGGAAATCGCCTTCGCATTTCCAAAACAATGACCTCCGGAGTGACGCTGAATTTGGTGGTGGCAGGCGACTGGGCCTTTACGGACAGCGAAGCACTCGACCTGGCCGGCAAAGCCTTCAAAGCCCATCGTGACGTATTTGGGGGCGCGCCGTCACGGCAGGCAACGCTGATCTTGTTTCCGTTCCCTCAAGGCGGAGCGCCGGACAAGTGGACCGCTGAAACTCGCGGCTCGTCGGTCACCTTGTTAATAGGAAAGCTGCCGTCGAGAATTGCCGCGCTGGCACATCTGAGTGTCCCTCTGACGCATGAGTTCCTTCATTTTTGGGTGCCGAACGGTCTGGCGCTCACTGGCGACTACGATTGGTTTTATGAAGGCTTCACGATCTATCAGGCTGCGCGATTAAGCGTTCGTCTTGGCCTGTTGACGTTTCCGGAGTTTCTGAACGCAATTGGACGCGCCTACGACGCGTACACTTTTGGATCGGATCGTGATCGGTGGTCACTGGTAGAGGCTTCAAGAAGGAGATGGACAAGTGGAGAGTCTTCGGTCTATTCGAAGAGCATGGTGATCGCTTTCTTATACGACCTGAATGTGCGAAGTCAAAGTCATAGCAAGCGCTCGCTCGATGACGTATACGGAAACATCTTTCGCGCCTATCGCATTCCTGAAGCCAGAGCGGCCGCCACTTCAAGAGCAGGGCAGGGAAGCGATGGTAGTGAGGTTGCCATAAAATCGCTCGACTCTTATTCCGGGGTTAAGGATTTTGGCCGCTTGTTCATTCGCAACGCCGTAACGATCAATTTGCGGGAGCAGCTTGCCCCCTTCGGATTGAAAGTAGAAACGACTGGCCTGCGAACCTACATCAGTGTCAGTGAGACGCTCACCCGGCAGCAGCGCGATTTGTTACATGAGTTAGGTTACAATGACTACGTTCGTGCGCCCAGGCAGCGGAAACCATCTTGAGGCTTATGCGGCGGCATTGACTATCCAGATTCGCAGATGTCTATGGAGCTTCGCGACAGAATGAAAGACTCGGGACGTTCGTCTTTATTAACTACCCATTTACTGCTGCTGGCAACGCTGTTTCTGGCCGGGTGTAGCACGCTGGCAAGTCGCAGCAACACTGGAGTGGTGGTATCGAGGAGTGCGCAGATTCGCAGTTCGACGGCAGTCGTAGCGGCTGATCTGCTTGAGGTCAACCGCGGGGACGTCGTTGATCTCCTGGATTCAATCGACATTCCCGACCCGAACGACAACAGCAAGAGAGAGCTCTGGTATCGAGTGCGGGCGAACGATTCAGAGAAAACCGAAGGCTGGATCGAAGCGCGCAACATCATGCCCGATAAAGTGCTCGAGAGTGCGCAAAAACTGGCTGAGGAAGATAAAGGGATACCGGCACAGGGTACTGGGCAATTGCACGCGGGCTCCAACCTTCGACTGACGCCCGATCGCAGCAATAGCGAAAATATCATGATGCGATTGGATAGCGGATCCGTCTTCGAGATTATTGGGTGGAAGCGTGTGCCCAAACTCAAAGGATCTGAAACCAGTGAGAGTGACACGGCGCCAAAACCCGGAAGCGCGACCTCAGGGATAAACAAGGGCGCGCAGAGCGACGAACCGAACCCGGAGGACCAGGAGACCACGGAGCTTTGGTATAAGGTGCGTCTGTCACCATCCATTTCGCCGGCGCCGGCAGGGTGGATTTACGGAAAGCAGGTTGAGCTGAGCGTGCCGAGCGATATCATTTATTACCGAACGGGTCGGGAGTTCGTGGCGTGGCGGCGGATTGACGATGACAGCAATGATGAGGCATCCACGAAGGGTAAGGATGTGGCGAGAGAATCCCGGCCCGGCAGTTGGGTTATTCTGGAAAGGAGCTCTTCGAAAGAACCTCACAAGCTTGATGAACCTGATTTCGATCGCATTTACGTGCTTGGTTACGAAAAGCATGATCAGGATCATTACACTGCCTATCGCAGTCCTGACGTCGAGGGCTATCTGCCGCTGCGCATCGAGGGGCGCGGATCGGATAAGACCTTTTCCGTCAGGATCAAAGGCGAAGACGGCAAAATAACCGAACCGAAATACAGTTTGTATCGCGACGATCGTGGGGTGATGCGGGTTGCGGCGCCGGGCGAAGTCAAAGGAAAGAAGAAGTAGTGAAGGAGGACATTATGGGAACTCCCGCAGAGAATCTGATTGCTACGTTCGAGCAATTGCCGGACATGGAAAAGCAGGAGGTCGCGTCCGCCATTTTGCGTCGGACCCTGCAGATCGAATTTCCGCCGGTCTCTGATGAAGAGCTTGTCTTGAGCGCAGAGGCAACCTTCCTGGAGCTTGATCGTAGAGAGGCGGAGGATGCCCAATCCTAACCGCAGTGAAGTCTGGTTGGTTGATTTAGGCTATGCAGCTAAGGTTCGTCCCTGTTTGGTGCTGAGCATTCCTGCTGCCGACGAGGACAGAGCATTAGCCACTTTAGTCCCGCACACAACCAGCACGCGTGCTTCAAGGTTTGAGGTTGCTGTCAGGGTTCCCTTCTTGCGTGAAGGAGCGTTTGATGCCCAGAATTTGGTGACCATCCCACACGCAAAGTTGATCCGCAAGTTAGGGACGTTACAGCCAGTACAACTTTCTTCCGTTGAAGACAGAGTTCGCTTTTGGCTCGGCCTGTAGTTGTGATCGGCGGCCCTTAGCATGGGAGCGTCAGTTGGTGATTGAATCGGAATGAGTACTTTAGTCGCTGAAGTGCGAGCACAGAGTCTCGTCGTAACCGAAGACAGTTTGATCGTCGATCTAAGCGATGGTCGATCTATTACCGTGCCTTTGGCATGGTATCCCCGGCTTGTTCACGGCACGCCTGAAGAGAGAAACAACTGGAGATGGATTGGAGACCGGGAGGGAATTCACTGGCCCGATCTGGACGAAGACATTAGCGTCGAAAATCTACTCCGCGGCAAAGCTTCAGGCGAAAGTCAGGACTCGTTTCGGCGCTGGCTGGAAGAGCGGACGGCGCAATAGTGAGTAACTCGATATCATGCTTATGAAGAAGGAGATTTCATCTGACATCGAGGACGAACTACGATCCGAGTATGATTTGGCCGAACTGCTGAAGGGTGGTGTCCGTGGCAAATATGCCGCTCGCTACCGCGCCGGGACTAATGTAGTTTTGTTGGCTCCGGATGTGGCCCAGGCGTTTCCGACTGAGGATGCGGTAAATGAGGCGCTGCGCTTGGTCATGCGCATGGCACAGATACCCAAGGGCATCGAGCGCTCATCAGCGCAAGAATGAAATTGGTTTGGAAGCGCGGGATTCTATGGCCAAGGCACGCGCGACGAGAGAAACCGTCTGGAGATGGATTGGAGACCGAGAGGGAATTCATTGGCCCGATCTGGACGAAGACATTAGTGTCGAGAATCTCCTCCTCGGCAAACCTTCCAGCGAAAGTCAGGACTCGTTTCGGCGGTGGTTGGAAGAGCGGAAGGTTTGATCATGATTAGAAAGCATCACAGGCGATTCATCCGCACAGACCAGTCCTAGTTTCAGCGCCTTCACGTTGTGGCCAGAACATATTCGCCCTTGGTTAGTCTGCCGGCCTTTTTGAGCCACAGATGAATACTGTTGAAGAAAAACTTGCGCGCGCCTTGGAAGCCCAAAATAGTGGCCGAACAAACGAAGCGCTAAGGCTCTACAAAGAAGCTGTCGAAGAGACCGCGGTTGTCGGCCTTCGGTTTATCGCCGCGAGAGAGATTGCGATTGTCATTGCTCGATTACATTCGGGCAATCCCGATTCAAACTATCTAAAGAGCGGCACGGCGGAAAACACCGAGTTTCTTAGGTACGCCAAGATAGCAGTTGATTTGTACCCACACGTTGATCCTGAGCTTCAGCGACACATGCCCATTAACGATTTGATTGACCTGCAAGCGCACTTTGAAAGTGTGGCCGCTAGAGATAGTTCGATGAAGAGAGTTGCGGAGGAATTGGTTTCGTTGAGAAATAGGCATGGGCGCGAAAAGATAGTGATCCCGGCAAGTCCAGAAGAGGCGATGAATTTCGTTCGTGAATTCAATTATCGGAAACAAGCCGAGTTTTCCATTGATGATTTGCAGGTGATCGGTGCTACCGAAAGACTAGCCAATCAGCACCGAGATGTATGGGTCCTCTTCAACAAACAGACCTTGAAGAATGAGTTGTACATTGATCCAACCTCCGCACTACGCGGTTCTAACTCCCGGTCTGGACTTTGGATAGCACTTGGATGCCTATCGCTGGTGGCTTTCCCGGTAGTATGGCTTGTGATCTATCTGGTCGCGTGTTTTGTGTTTGCAGCGATGCGCCTCAGTCCTGCCGACTATTTCGGTCATATAATGCTAATTTCAGGCTTAGCAACGGCAGGTCTCTATGTTTTGATACTTGTTGGGGGGTTCGTCTTGCACGGCTTTACCAAGAGGTGACGGAGAAAGAGGAAAGGGCAATGGCTACAATCAGGTGCGAAGCGTCCGGATGCAAACATACCGATCGGAGCGGAAAAGTGTTTTACCAGTGCGACCATTGTCGTCGGTGGTGGTGTTCCGATCACGGCTCGAAAGGACAGCGCTGCCGAGGGTGTCAACGTGGCTTTTTGCAAAGATAGACATCGCACTAAGGCTTGATGCTCCTTCCTGAGAAGCGCTGAAGAATCGTCACTACCGTCTTAGCCCGAGCCCGAGCCCGACACCCCGTTGCCTCATAACAAAACCTACTCGAAGAGTGATACGTTGCCTCACAAATAAATCTACTCGAAAGGAAGTAGCCGCGGAGCGGCGTAGTGTGCCGCGAAGCGGCGCTGGTTGGCAAGCT
>Ga0137442_1000053_pt1 | contig 31067 bp, 20 predicted proteins | sample EasRivERMGT266_2_FD_102329 | JGI IMG/M metagenome (GOLD analysis project Ga0137442, IMG submission 102329) | Soil microbial communities from meander-bound floodplain in the East River, Colorado, USA - East River MetaG ERMGT266_2 | ecosystem: Environmental > Terrestrial > Soil > Floodplain ... | reverse complement strand
TTCACCGGAGGAGAGATTTCCACCCTGAATCACAAAGCCTTTCACAACGCGGCTGAATACGGTTGTATCCAGAGCACCAGTCGCCGCCAGATTGAGAAAGCTTCGCGCGCTTTCGGGCGCAGCCGCCGGTAGCATTTCGATCTCAATTACGCCCACTTCCGTATCCAGCGTCACACATTGGCCCGTCATTTTTTCGACTGACGCGCCGTCGAAAGGTTCAGACCTGGTACCCGGCGTTGCCTCGGCGACTGGTCGAGCATTAGCTTTCTTCAGCGTCTCAGTATTCGGCGCGGGATTTTGGGCAGAGATCAACGTTGCGCCAAGGGCCACACAGATCGCCACGAGGCCGAAGTGTCCGACAAACTTCAGTTTGTCGTTCTTGTTAACCATAGACTTCCTCCACGAACGCACGACAAACTGAAGTTCGTCGAACATCACAATCCCTTCTCAGCCAACTCAATTGCACGGAACAGCGCCCGCGCCTTGCTCACGCACTCTTCGTATTCTCTTTCGGGAATTGAATCGGCCACGATGCCTGCGCCCGCCTGAACGGTAGCCACGCCGTCGCGCAAGTCGATCGTGCGAATAGCGATGCAGGAATCAAGATTGTCCGCGTAGTCGACATACAGGATTGCGCCGGCGTACACGCCGCGATGCGCCGGCTCGAGTTCACGAATGATTTCCATCGCCCGAATCTTTGGTGCGCCGGTCACTGTGCCCGCCGGAAAGCACGCTGCCAGCGCGTCAAAGCGATCCAGATCGTCGCGAAGCCGGCTGCGCAAGCTGGTCACCAGATGCTGCACATGCGAATAGCGCTCGACCGACATCAATTCTTCGACCTTCACGGAACCATATTCCGAAACCCGGCCGAGATCGTTGCGGCCGAGGTCAACCAACATCGTGTGCTCGGCAACCTCCTTCTCGTCGTTCCGCATTTCCTCGCTCAAAAAAGAGTCTTCGGCTTCAGTCACCCCACGTTTTCGCGTGCCGGCAATCGGACAATAGTCGAGGCGCTGATCGTGACACCGCACCAGCATCTCTGGAGACGCGCCAATGATTGTTTCATCGCCCAGCCGAAGAAAATACATGTAAGGCGAAGGATTCGTCGCGCGCAAGGCGCGATAGATGGAAACCGGATCGGCCCTGGTCGGTTTAGCGAACTGCTGAGCAATTACCGTCTGATAGCAGTCTCCGGCGGCAATGTATTCCTTGACCGTGCCGACTGCTGCTTCGAATTCCAGCCGCGGCCAGTTTGATTGGACCTCAACCGGCGCGTCGGTCGCGCGCTGTCTTATCGCCGCCGCCGGCGTTGCTTCTCTCCTGAGCGCATTCTCGATAGTCTCTGTTTCCGCGACGGCACCCTGATAGAGTTCGCGCAAGCGTCCGCGATCGCCCTCGGCTTCATCGGTGAAAACGACCGAGGTGATCTCCATCTGTTGCCGTACGCGATCGAACGCAACGATAGTGCGAAAGAACATCCAGACGGCATCGTTCATCGCGCGCGATGTGCCGTTGACGTTAAGTACGGGTTCAAACCAGCGCGCCGCGTCATAGCCAAGATACCCAACCGCTCCGCCCGACAAGGGCGCGAGCCCGGCCCTTTGCGCGAGTTTCTTTCCGCGAAAATATTCACGCAGAAACTCGACGGCGTTCTGATGGCGCACTTCACTCTCGCCGTCTTTCTCGATGATCGTTTCTGTTCCGCGGCCGCGCACAACCATCCATGGGTTCGCGCCCAGGAACGAATAACGAGCGACCCGCTCACCACCTTCGATCGACTCCAGGAGAAAGGCGTACTGCGCTTCGCCGGCGATTCGCAGAAATGCTCCCACCGGCGTCTGCAAGTCGGCGAGCACGCTGCGGACTACGGGCACTACGTTGCCGCACCGTGCTTCCAGTTCGAAGTCCTCAAATGTTGCTGGTTTCAGATCGAGCATGATTCGTCCGTTTAGCTTACCAACTTTAGTTGGCTTCTGTCTTAACACAAAGGCCAGACCGGCTGCGACCACTTTTTAGAAATCTGGCGCAGCAGGGGGAACTAATCTAGAATGGCTGCCGACCAGATTCCGCATGTCCGGCTTGTAGTCTCGCGTGTCAATGGCCATTGTTCCAGGAACCCAATTAGGTCGCTACGAAATCCGTTCGAAGATCGGCGCGGGCGGGATGGGCGAGGTTTATCGCGCTCGCGACGAGAAGCTGAATCGCGACGTGGCAATCAAAGTTCTGCCGGCAGCTCTCTCTCAAGATTCAGATCGACTGCGGCGATTTGAGCAAGAGGCGCAAGCGGCAGGAGCTTTGAATCACCCGAACATTCTTGCGGTTTACGATGTCGGCATGCACGACGGTTCGCCATACATCGTCTCAGAACTGCTCGAAGGTGAAGAGCTGCGCGAGCAACTCAACGACGGTGCACTTCCCCAGCGCAAGGCGCTCGAGTACGCCCAACAGATTGCTCAGGGTCTGGCGGCGGCGCATGAACGAGGGATCACTCATCGCGATCTGAAGCCCGAAAATCTCTTTGTCACTACAGACGGCCGCTTGAAGATTCTCGATTTCGGTTTGGCAAAGTTGAGGCCACAGCGCAACGAGAGTGTCAGTTCTGAAATCGATACCCGGAAACAGATTACTGACCCTGGTACGGTGATGGGAACAGTTGGTTACATGTCGCCGGAGCAAGTGCGCGGACATGAAGCGGATCATCGTTCAGACATTTTCTCGTTTGGCTCAATCCTCTACGAGATGCTCGCCGGTCAACGCGCCTTTCGGCGCGAAACGATGGCCGAAACGATGACGGCGATCCTTAAAGAGGAGCCGCCCGACATCACAGAGACCAACAGCAAAGTGCCGGCGCAGCTTGAACGAATCGTGCGCCGGTGTCTCGAGAAGAAGCCGGAGCGGCGCTTTCATTCGGCGCACGATCTCGGCTTCGCGCTCGAAGCGGTTTCCGCGCCTTCAGCTTCCGGGATGCAAACTGTTACCGCGGTGGGTCAGTCGACAGAATTGCCCGCTCGCAAAGTGGCGTTGCCATTTCGGAATACTCTCCTCTTGATTATCGGCATTGTGTTGGCGTTCCTGGCCGGGGCCTCGGGCATGTGGTTGCTGCGTCCAGCCAGTTCTGAAATTCCGCTCCGCAAACTAGAACTCCAAATCGCCGGGTTGGACCTTAGTGGCAGCCACGGGTACTGCATTGCGCCTAACGGCCGGCAAATCGCCTACATAAGTAATCACCGGCTGTGGATACGCGACCTCGATCGTTTGGAGCCGCGCGAAGTACCCAACACCGAAAACGCGGGACACCCTTTCTGGTCGCCCGACAGCGCCTACCTCGGATATGTGATCGGGAAAAAGATGTGGAAAGTATCCAACGCCGGCGCGGGCAGCACGGCGATAACCGATCTGCCCGACCTCTTCAGTGGCGCCGGGGCCGCGAGTTGGAGGGCTGACGGGGTCATTATCTTCACGACGGGAGGCAGTGGGTTGATGCAGGTGGCGGCCCAGGGCGGAGACCCAACACTCCTGCTCAATGTGGGAGCGGACGAAGCTGACTTTCACGACGTCTCAGCTCTGCCCGACGGTCACGGGGTGCTTTTCGCCGTTCATCGCTCGGTTCAGGGTGTCGACACCATTGCTCTGTTCGACGGTAAGTCTCGCAAGAACCTACTTCAGCTCGACAGTCAATGGATTGACCATCCAGTGTATTCCCGAACTGGGCACATTCTATTTGAGCGCCGCCGAACAAACCCGGGAATCTGGGCGCTTCCGTTTTCGCTTAGCCGGCTGGACGTAACCGGAGAACCATTTCTGGTAGTGCCAGGTGCGGGTGCGCCCAGAGTCGCTGATGACGGAACGCTGGTCTTCGCCTTTGGCGACGTTAGTGCGCCAACCAGATTGGTGTGGATGGATCGTGCCGGGAAGATTGTGAACAACATTCAGCCCGAACCTCTACCATTTCAGTTGCCTTCTCTCCGACTGTCGCCCGACGGAAAGCAGTTGGTCCAGGTGACTCGCGAATCAGGAAAGACCGATTATTGGATTGTGAATCTGGCGCGTGGCACCCGTACTCGTTTGACGTTCGAAAATTCCGCGCGCGGATCGTTCTGCGGATGGACGCCGGATGGGCAACGGGTTATGTACTCGTCGGGCGATGCACCGGCGGTTCGCAAAATAATGTTGAAGGCGGCTGATGGTAGTGGCGACGCAAAGGAACTTCTCAAGGGGTTGGATGCAACGTTTTCACTTGATGGGAAGTTCATTATTTATGGCACTCCGGAGCCGGTACAACGACAACAGGGCTGGGATCTGTGGTATGTCGGAACGGAGCCGGGAGCGAAACCTCTGCCGTTTCTGGTTACGCCCAAAGACGAAAGGTATGCCGAGTTTTCGCCCGACGGCAACTATGTAGCTTACGCCTCAAACGAATCAGGGCGCTACGAGGTTTATGTGATGCGGTTTCCCAACGGCGAAGGCAAGTCACGAGTCTCAATTGCGGGAGGATCCGTGCCACGCTGGAGTCGCCGCGGAGATGAGCTGTTTTATGTTTCCGGCAACGACATCATGGCCGTGCACGTGCAAACGAAACCATCGTTGGTAATGGGTCAACCGCAGAAGCTCTTCTCGCGCCGTCCCGTTGCTGCTGCTGATCGTGCTGATGGCCTGTACGATTCCTATGATGTGTCGGCTGACGGCCAGCGCTTCGTGATGCTCCAGAGCGATGAACAACAGACTACGAGTCAGAAACTCAATATCATTCAGAACTGGTTTGCAGAATTTAAGGACAGGCAGCCGAAATGATCGGTCGAACCATTTCGCATTATCACGTCACGTCAAAGCTCGGCGCGGGCGGGATGGGCGAGGTGTATCTGGCGGAGGATGCGCAGTTACATCGCAAGGTCGCGCTGAAGGTTCTTCCCGTCGACCTTGCCGCCAATCAGGATCGGATGCGGCGCTTTCTTCAGGAAGCGCAGGCCGCGGCCGCTCTCAATCATCCGAACGTCGCGCACATCTATGAGATCGGCGAGCAAGCTGGAGTGCACTTCATCGCGATGGAGTTTGTCGACGGCCTCACACTGCGCGAAAAGATTCATGGCGAGCGAACCGAACTCCGAAAACTGATGCGATATCTGCAACGGGTGGCTGAGGGTCTGGCCAAAGCTCACGCCGCCGGGATCGTGCACCGCGATCTGAAACCCGACAACATCATGATTACGGCTGATGGTCATGCGAAGATTCTCGACTTTGGCCTGGCCAAGCTGATCGAGCAACGCCCCGCATCCCTGTCGGCTGAAGGTTCCAGCGAAGTGGCCACCGCCGTGATGCCGCAACATTCAGCCCCCGGCATGGTGATGGGCACTGTCGGTTACATGTCGCCAGAGCAAGCCCAGGGCAAGACCAAAGGGATCGATCACCGCTCAGACATCTTCTCGTTCGGCTGCATTCTCTTCGAGGCGGCGACCGGGCAAAAGCCTTTCGCGGGGAAGGATGTTCTTGATTCGCTGCACAACATCGTGCATGCGCCCACGCCTCAGATTAAAGACCTAAATCCGGTCGCTCCTGACGATTTGCAAAGGATTGTTCGCCGGTGTCTGGCAAAGGACCCGGATAAGAGATACCAATCGATTAAGGAAGTAGCGATCGAGCTGGACGAGCTGCGCCAGGAGTTGAAGAGCGCCTCCGACCTTCACGATTCAGTGCACCAGACCGCAAACAGCGCAACGGCAACCACGAGTGGGCCCAGCCTGCCTCAAGATCCATCAAGCACCACCAGTATTCCTTCAGAGTCGTTGTCAACCCGGGCTTCGAGCGCTGAGTACATCGTCCTGGGGATGAAACGAAACAAGAAGATCGTCTTTGCAGCGCTCGCCCTCATTCTGCTCGCGGCCGGAGCTTTCGCAATCTATCGGTATCTCTTTAAGCCCAAGCCGGCGCACTTCGAACGCATTAAGCTGTCGCGAATCACGACTGAGGGTAACCTCAAGAGTGTCGGCGTCTCGCCCGACGGAAAGTACATCGCCTACTCGCTGCTCGGGGACGGCAAGTACAGCCTGTGGACGAAGCATCTGGCGACCGGCAGCCGCGTGCAGATCGTCGCGCCCGCGGCGGCGACCGGGATCGGTCCACACTTCTTTTCGCATGACGGCAGCTACGTCTACTACTACCAACTGGACGAAGAGAACCCGCAAGGCGCGGTCTTCCAGGTCGCCGTGCTGGGCGGGGATTCGAAGAGGGTTCTGACCAACGTCCAAACAACCGTCGCCCTGTCGCCGGACGGCAGGCAGATCGCATTCGGGCGCTACCGTCCCGCCGCGTCAGAGCAATACGGGCTGTGGATAGCAAACGCCGACGGCACGAATGAACGCCGGCTCCGGACATTCAGTGAGCCCGAATTCTGGAACGGTTACGGCGTAGCCTGGTCGCCCGACGCGAAACTCATCGTCGTGGACTACGGTACCGAGGAGGGCGGCGAGCACATGACGGTGGCGGCGGTCTCGGTAGCCGACGGATCGTTTAGAGTGCTCACCACGCACCGATGGTTCGACGTTGGGCGCTTGGCGTGGTTCGCCGACAGAAGCGGCCTGGCTGTGGTCGCGCGCGAGTCAGCGGCGGATGATCTGCAAATCTGGCACGTGTCTTATCCCGAGGGCGTCGCGCGGCGCATCACGAACGATCTTAATTCCTATGGCATGTTCAGCCTGACGCTGACCGCCGACTCGCGCACGCTCGTCGCCTTGCAGGAGGAAATCACCGCCAACATCTGGATCGCGCCGGCCGACACGCAACGCGCCCGCGCGATCACCTCGCGTAAAGGCGTGCAGGACCTGTGGTGTGATTGGACGCCGGACGGTCACGTAGTGTTTACGTCGAACGTCGGCGGCGGACGCCGCATCTGGCTGATGAACGCCGACGGCACGGGGCAGAAGCCGCTGACCGATGCGGGAGACGATACCGGAGGGGCTCAAGTCTCGCCCGACGGTCGACACTTGTTTTTCACGTCCCAGCGCTCGAAGACGCGGCAGGTCTGGCGCATGGACATCGACGGCTCGAACCAAAAGCAGTTAACTGAAAGCACCGGGGTCGGGTTCTTCTCGCTCACACCGGACGGTCGCTGGGTGCTCTACAATCTTTGGACACCGGGACTATGGAAGATCCCGGTGGAAGGTGGAACGCCGATCAAGATATCTGATGCGGTGGCCCGCGGTTCTGAAGTTTCGCCTGACGGTAAACTGCTCGCTTACGATTTCGAGGATGAGCAGACCAAGCGGAAGCGGATTGTCGTGGTCAGGTTCGACGATGGCGCTCCGTTCAAGACGTTTGACCGGCCGGTGACGGCGACCGCGTGGCGCTGGTCGCCCGACTCGCGCGCGCTTGTCTACATCGACACGAAGGGCGAGGTCTCGAACCTCTGGCGACTACCGCTGGACGGCGCGCGCCCAGCGCAGATCACGGACTTCAAAACCGATAACATCCGCTACTTTTCGTACTCGCGCGACGGCCGTCAGCTTGCCCTTTCGCGCGGCAACGTCACTCGCGACGCCGTGTTGATTACTGACGAGAAATGATGCTTGGACAAAACGCGGCCGCGACGCAATCCGCTCAAAGACCGGTGACGGCGGCATGGGCTATATCGCCGAAGTCACGACCGTGATTGCTACCTTCTTGCTTCCGCCCCTACTTCCTGTCCTTGAACTGATCGTTGAGCATCGTGTGCCGGCTCACGAGCGGTATCTGTCGCCCGTTGATGAAGAGGTAACGGATGTTCGTGCGCGCTTCCAGGATGTCGCCATCGGCGATGACGAGATTAGCGATTTTTCCCTGCTCTATTGAGCCCATACTGTCGCCGACTCCCATGATCTGCGCCGGATAGAGCGTGACCGACTTCAAAGCTTCTGTCTTTGAAAGACCGAAGGCGGCGGCCATCCCGGCGTGGTACGGCAGGTCGCGGACTTGTGCGCCTGAGTCACCGGCTGAGATACAGAAGCGCACGCCCGCAGCTTGGAGCTTCGCGGCGTTCTCGAAAAGCGAGTCGTATGCATCGTCTTCGCGTAATGGCAGATTAAGCACGCCGTCGAGAATGACCGGGACGTTGTGCTCTTTGAGGAAAGCAGCCATCTTCCACCCTTCGCTGGCCCCGATAATAATCGGTTTGAGCTTCATCTCTTCGGCCAGGCGAATGGCGCCGCGAATGTCGCGTTCGCGTTCAGCGCGAAAGATGACGGGCCGCTCGCCGCGGGCATAAGGAACGAGCGCCGCGAGTTTAAGATCGGTCATGGGGCGTAGCACCGATTTCGGATCTTTGCGATAGGCGTCCTGCGCGCGCCCATAGGCTTCAGCGTCACGCAGCATGTGACGAATGTTTTCCAGCCGGCGATCGCGTTGGGTGATGGCCTCGGGAGTTACGGCCTGTTGCGCCTGGAAGAAGCCTCCGCCGCCTCCTCCACCACCGATGCGCGGGAATTGGATTACAAGTGCAGCCTCCGGCACAACGGCCATCTCACGCGGGCTGGAGCCGGCCAGATTTATGAAAGCAGCCTGGCCGGAAATTATTCCGCCCGCAGGCATGCTAAGGACGCTCGTGACTCCATCGACGCGTGTGACGGCAATGTGCGAGCTGTGCGGATTGATTGACCAGACGGCGGCGATGTTCGGGTTCATCTCGCCGAGCTCCTGCAAGTCAACCGTGCCTGGCGCACCTTGCCCTACTTCCACCAGCCCCATGTTCGTTCCCACATCAATCATCCCGGGATAGACGGTCAGTCCGCGCGCGTCGATCTCAGTCGCGCCCGCCGGAACGGAAGCAGTAGCGCCGATGGCGGTAATGCGCCCGCCGCTAATGACAATCGTACCGTTCTCGATGTCGGCGCCAGTGACGGTGACGATCCGCGCGTTACGAATGACATAAGTGGGCGCCGGCGTGTTCGTCATCTGCGAATCCGTGCGATCGGTGTCCTGGGCACGCGCGTTTTGGACCAGCGGAACCAGAACCAGGACGGCGAGGAGTGCGGCTGCTTTGCGTTCAATAGTCTTCATCGCTGGTTGTCCTCCCTCTCCTGGTTGTCATCCTCGTGCGCATTTGCACGACGAATCGCAGATGGCGCGCGCGGCGGTCCCCCACCCTGAGCCGGAGGTTTATTAGCATCGGCCGCCTCCAGAGTCTTTCGCTCAGCTTCAAGCTGCGGCCGACGCGCGAGATCAGCCTGGCGATCAAATAGTAGTTCACCGTCGATGAATGTTTGCTCGACGTGGGCGTAGACGCTCAAGGGGTGAGCGCTCCAGATGGCCAGATCTGCGTCCTTGTCGAGGTCGATCGTGCCGACGCGCCGGTCAATGCCGAGCTGGATTGCCGGGTTGAGGGTGACCAGTTTCAGCGCCTCCTCCTCGGTGAGGCCGCCAAAGCGGATCATTTTCGCGGCCTCGATGTTTAGCCGGCGCGCGGTCTCGTCAGAATCCGAGTTGACGGAAACGACGATGCCGTGTCGCACCATGATCGCCGAGTTGTAGGGAATGGCGTCGTAAGCCTCCATTTTGTAGCCCCAGAAGTCCGCGAAGGTCGAAGCACCCGCGCCGTGGCGGGCGATCTCGGTAGCGACTTTGTAACCTTCGAGGACGTGCTGAAACGTACGGATCTTGAATCCGAAATCGTCGGCCACGCCGATGAGCATCAGAATTTCATCAGCGCGATAGCAGTGCGAGTGGACGTATCGCTTCCCTTCGAGCACTTCGACCAGCGGATCGAGTTCGAGATCGCGGCGCGGCGGCGCCACATTCTTCTCCCCGCGCGCAATCGCCGCCCGGTAATCGTCCCAGTCGCGCTTGTAATCGCGCGCGCGCGCAAACGCGTCGCGGATCGTTTCCTCGACGCCCATGCGTGTGGCCGGGTAGCGAGCCGGAACTCCGGGATTGTTCTGGTTGGTGCGTTTCGGATTCTCGCCGAGCGCGAACTTTATGCCGGGCATGGCGCCCGGAAATGGAAAGTCCGCTGCCGTGTGTCCCCACTTGAGCTTAACCGTCGAGCTGAGTCCGCCGATCGAATTGCACGAGCCATGCAAAAGAAGCGCGGAAGTCGTGCCGCCCGCCAACTCGCGATAGATGCCGATGGCCGTCGGGTTCAGAATATCTTGCACGCGAGCCATTGAGGTGACCGATCTCGTACATTCATTCACACCCCCGTCCATCATGGTGTGCGAATGCGCATCGACAATGCCGGGCAAAACGAACTTACCGGTCGCGTCGATGAGGCGCGCACCCTCGGGGGCTTTCAGGCCCTTTCCGATGCCGGCGATCTTCCCGTTGCGGATTAGGACGTCCGTGTTCGTGAGCGTGCCGTGCGATACGGTGAGCACGGTGGCATTGCGAATCAGCGTGTTCTGCACGGCCGCGCTGCGGGGCTGCGCTGAAGCGATCCCGCCAGCCATGATGACTAGGAAAGCGAGTGATAACAGTTTCTTCATATCAATCTCCCTGGGTAAAGGATCAGTAATCGTTGGGCTCTGGCGTGGGGGTAGGTGGTGCGGCCGGACGTCCTGCGCCTCTTTCGGTCGCCGCGGGTCGAAGTTCAACCGGGCGGCCGTCGATAAAGACGTTGGTAATACGGCGAGTCCGGTCGAGGATATCGCCGCGCGTGATGGTGAGGTTCGCAATCTTTCCGACCTCTATTGAGCCGAGTTGCGACGCCACGCCAAGAATTTCTGCGGGCCCGAGCGTCAACGCGCGGACCGCGTCGTCGTGCGACAGACCACCCTCAACCGCCTTCGCGGCGTTCGTTAGATAGTCTGTGATCGAGGTCATTCCACCTGATTGAAAAGCAAAGCGGACACCGGCGGCGGCCAGCCGGCCCGCGGTCTTTGGAGCTTCGACGCGCTCGCGGAGAACCCGCAGGGTTTCGGGTTCAGCTTCGGGCGAAGCCGCAGCCGTACGCTTCGGAAAGTTCAAAGAAAGTAACACCGGCACGTTCATCGCCTTCAGCCGCGCGGCGACGTGATCGGCCTCCAACCCACCGTTAATGATCAGTTTGATATTGAATTCGCGTGCCAAATCGAGCGCGCGGTCGACTTCGCGTTCACGCTCAGCCTGCATCGCTACCGGCATGCGGCCGGCGAGCACGGGCAAGAGGGCCGCGAGCGACTTGTCCTGGCCAGGCCGCTTCAAACCGCGCGGATTGCGTTCATAGATTTCATTGGCCTCGCGATAACGGCGCGCATCCAGGAGCGCCTGCTTCACCGACGAGAAGACTCCCATCAGCGAACCCGGATACTGCCCACCGCCAATTGGGGCAAGGCCGATATAGAGCGCGACGGGAGAACGCACGATCATCTGCTGCGGCGTGTCACCGGCGAGATTGATAACCGCCGACTGGCCCAGGAAAACATTACCGCGCGGCGCGGTCTGCGCCGTGGTAATGCCGGCGTTGCGGGCCGCCTCGATCTCTGTGCCGCCGGGACGAATGATGTCTGAGGCAAGGATTTCGGGTTGCATCCCCGGCAGTTGCGTCGAGTTTGGCGACGTGGCCGAAGGTGCGTTCTGGCCGAAGAGTGCTGCGAAGCCCCCGCCGCCGCCACCTCCTCCTCCCGCCGTGGGCGAGGGTGACGGGCGAGGTATGCCGAGAGTGGAGCTGGCGTCAATGATGCCCGGATAGACTGTTAGTCCCGTACCGTCAATGATGCGTGCGTCAGGCGGTGGGGTAATGCCCGCACCGACCGCGGCGATTAGACCGTCGCGGATGATCACCGTCCCCTGCTCGATTACGGGACCAGAGACCGTGACAATGCGCGCGTTAGTGATGGCGTAGGTGTCTGTGCCACTGTGACGTTGCGCCCCCACGGGATGCAACGCCAACACAAGGAGACATGCGAGCGCCATCGCGACCGCCAGCGCCTCTGGAAACCGCAGATATTTAGTTTGCATAAATGGTTCGACCTTCGCTAAGGCTTCGAGACAACGCTTAGCACTTTGCCCTGTACAGAACAGAACCTGCACAGCCAGCTAATAGGTATTGCAGTGAAAGTGAAGGACGAAAAATACAGGAAGCGGGCCAAACAGTAAAGAGAGAAGTTGCGGCCCGCCCGGAAAGGTCGATCGCTACGTCTCATACTACCAAGGCACGTAGACTCCGTTTGGCAACCCAAGACTGCGAATCCAGACGCTCAACGCAGAGAACTGCTAAGCGCTGACCGGAAACATGAAGTAGAATCTCCGCGCCTCTGGGAGTCCATCGCGATTCCGGACGTCTAACCAGGCAACCGACGCATACCGCGCCGGCGAGACCGTCGTGACTATTCCCCGAGGAACAAAGTTAGGTCGCTACGAAATCCGCTCGAAGATTGGTGAGGGCCGGATGGGGGAGCTCTATCTGGCCGAAGACGCGGCCGTCGAGTGGCATTGAAATAACACCGGGTTTGGCCCGTTGAACGTGGATCGAAGGAGGAAATCATGCGCAAACTTACCGAGATGTTCTGGCTGTTTCTAGTCTTATTGTTGATAGCCCTGGCGCCCGTCCAGGCTCAAACGCCGCCGACGTCGATCACGGCGATCAAGGCCGGCCGGCTCATTGACCCGGAGACCGGGTCTGCGGCCACCAACCAGGTGATTCTAGTCGAGGGTGAAAAGATCAAGGCAGTCGGTGCAAACCTGGAGATCCCCACCGGCGCGAAGGTGATCGATCTATCGAGACTCACGGTGCTGCCCGGTCTCGTCGATGCACATACTCACACCGCGCTGACATACAAAGAGCAACCGGAAAACAATTACTACTACCTTACCTACGTGATGGAATCGACCCCGCTGCGGGCGATTCAAGCAGCTTCCAACGGAATTCAGCTCCTCAGTTCGGGCTTCACTGTGATTCGTGACGTGGGAAACAACGCACTCTACGCAGACGTCGCGTTGCGGCAGGCGATCGAGCAAGGCTGGCTGCCGGGACCGACCGTGATTCCCTCGGGGCCGATGATCGGCAGCACCGGCGGGCAACTCTGGCCGACTCCGGAAATGTACAAGCAGCACAACATCATGTTTCCGGAGTACATCGATGCCAATAGTCCGGACGAGATTGTCAAAGCGATCCGCGAGAACATGTTGTTCGGCGCCAGGACAATCAAGTTGTGCATTGACTGCAAGCCGTGGGGCTACTCAGTCGCTGACATCAGGCTGGCGATCAGCGAGGCTGCGAAAGGCGGCTGCAAAGTTGAAGGGCACGTGCAGACCGCTGAGGGAGCACAGCGCGCGATCGACGCGGGCATCTACATTATCGCCCACGGTAATGCGCTGACGCCCGAACATCACCGTCAAATGGCCGAGAAGGGTATCTTTCGCGCCGGAACGGATACGCCGTTCACGAAATACCGTGGCAGCGAAGCGGCCTTCAAGGTAACGGTCGCAAAGCTGCGCGATGCCTGGGAAAAGAAGGTGCCGCTCACCTTCTCGACAGATTTCGATTACTGGAACGAGCGGATGAAAGACGAGAAGACCGGCGAGTGGCTAACCCGCGGCGAAATGACAATTGCTTTCCTTCAGACATGGAAGGCCGCCAATATTCCTTCGGCCGACATCCTGCGCGCGCTCACGATTAACGGCTACAAGGCGGCTGACGTGATCAAAGAGCGCGGGCCGATCAAACCCGGTTTCTTCGCCGATCTGATCGCAGTTGCAGGCGATCCGCTCACCGACATTGATGCACTCCGTAGCGTGCAGTTTGTGATGAAGAACGGAATGGTGTTCAAAAAGGATGGGGTGATGACGCCTGAGAAATTTTTCCACCCGGGCCCGGTTCGGACCCCTAACGGAAGGTGGACTCGCTAATCGTGGCAGTTTGGTAGGTCGCCGCTACGAGGCGTGGTCCCAGTGCCGTCGGCTCAAAACCTGGTCGCTACAAATCCGCTCGAAGATTGGCGGCGGCGGGTTGGGTGAGGTTTATCTGGCCGAAGAGACCAAGCGCGTCGGGGATTGCAGAGCTTCCGTCAGGAGGCGAGGCTCCAACAACCGCATTTAAGGCTTCCGTTTTTCGCTCTCGTATTCCAAGCACTGATTAGCCCGAACAAACCAGCTTAAATCACCCCTTGCGCGGGAGGCAAATGGTGTTATACTGCGCCTTCTCAGACGCCCCAACAGGTGTGAAGGCGCGGGTTGCCGAGCCTAGCGCGGTATCTTGCGTGCCTAAATTGTAAACGCTTGCGTCCTGATGAAGAAACGACTATCCATCCATCGTCACGGCATCATTTTGCCGCCAGTCTTGTCGCTCCTGACCGGCGGTTCTCGTTGCTACGAAACCTACCTACTAACTGGAAGGAGACCAGGATGAAGAAACTAGCTGTATTCGCTACTTTGGCGCTTTTCTGCTCAATGGTGCTTGTTACGGGGCCGGCGAGTAGCCAGGGTTACAAGGAAAGAGTTCGCAAGAGGGCGAACAAGATCCAAAACAACTACATTGTCGTCTTCGACGATGACATCATTGGACCGAGGGGGGAATACTCAATCGCTCCGTATATGGCTACTGACATGGCTGGCAGGTACCGCGGAAAGCTGAAGCATGTCTACAAACATGCGATCAATGGCTTCTCAATCGAGATGTCCGAAGCTGATGCCGAGGCTATGAGCCAGGATTACAGAGTCAAGTTTGTCGAAGAGGACGGTGTGGTCACTTCGGATACCACTCAGACCAACCCACCCTGGGGCCTCGACCGAATCGACCAGCGCAACATACCCTTGAGCGGCACCTACACCTATAACTGGACCGGGTCGGGCGTGCGCGTCTACGTCATCGACACGGGCATTCGCACGACCCACACGCAGTTCGGCGGGCGTGCCTCGAACGTGTTCGACGCATTCGGCGGCAACGGCGCGGACTGCAACGGCCATGGTACACACGTCTCCGGCACAGTGGGCGGGTCGACCTATGGCGTGGCCAAGGGCGCGCTTCTACGCGGCGTGCGTGTCCTCAACTGCTCAGGTTCGGGCTCGACTTCGGGCGTTATCGCGGGTGTAGACTGGGTGAGGCAGAACCATATCGCGCCAGCGGTCGCTAACATGAGCCTTGGCGGCAGCGCGTCGACTGCGCTGGACAACGCCGTCAACAACCTGAGCAATGCGGGCGTGGCCATCGCGGTGGCCGCCGGCAACAGCAACGCCAACGCCTGCAACTCATCGCCGGCTCGGGCGGTAAACGCCATCACCACTGGCTCGACCACGACCTCGGATGCGCGCTCGTCGTTCTCCAACTTCGGCACGTGTCTCGATATTTTTGCGCCGGGGTCTTCAATCCTCTCGGCGTGGTACACGTCGAACTCGGCGACTGCCACACTGAGCGGAACGTCAATGGCCTCGCCGCACGTTGCGGGAGTGGCGGCACTCTACAAGCAAGCGAACCCGTCGGCCTCGGCAACGACCATTCGCAATGCCATCGTCAACAACGCGACGACAGGCGTCGTGTCGAATCCCGGCTCGGGCTCACCAAACCGGCTGCTGTACTCGCTCTTCTTTTGATGTCCCTTTCACGTGGTGAGCCGGCCCCGGCTCACCTTGCGTGCTCAACCGGACGGCAGAGTCGACGCGATGACGATTGCCTTGGGTGGACGCGTCTGCGACTAAGAGAGAGAGCCAGGTGGGCAAGCCGCAAGGTTAAGCCAATCGGTTCGCCGCCATCCATTGCCCGCCATCAACGACCAGGATCGCGCCATTGATGAAGCTCGCTGCATCGGAACAAAGAAACACGGCGGCGTGCTCGATGTCGCGGATCAGACCGAAACGGCCGAGGGGAATGCGCTTTTTCAGTTTTTCCTTAATCGGTTCCGGAACTAAGCGCTTCATTCCTTCGGTATCTGCGATTGGCCCGGGTGCGATGGCGTTGACGCGAATCCCGTAGGGTCCCCACTCAACGGCCAGGTTCTTTGTCAGCGCATCGAGTCCGGCCTTCGCGGCTGAGACGTGAAGCTGCATCGGCGTGCCGAGGTAATGCAGCGTGGCGCTGATGTTAAGAATCTGCCCTTGATTCTTTTTCAATTCAGCGAACGCGGCGCGGCAAACATTGAACGAGCCTTTCAGATCGATGTCCACGACCGTGCCGAATCCATTGGGCGAAAGCTCTTCGGCTGCACACAGAAAGTTACCCGCCGCGCCGTTGACGACAATGTCGACTTTGCCGAAACGTTGGACCGTGGCGGCGATTGCCTTCTCAACTTCTTCGGGGTTGCGCACATCAGCGGCGATGGCGAAGGCTTCGCCAATGCTCGCGTTCTCAGATTGGGAGCCCTCCCTCACGGTCGGGCTACTGCCACTGGCGCGAGCTTCGTTGATGGCGTTAGCGGCAGGTTCGAGATGTTCCAGGCGGCGACTGGCAAGAGCGACATTCGCGCCCGCTTCGGCGAGAGCTCGCGCTACACCGCCGGTGATGCCGGTCCCGCCGCCGGTTACGAACGCGACGTGGCCTTTTAGAATTCCATCAGCAAAGATTCTATTCACAGTATTCGCAACTCTCTTACCAAGATACTGCGGCGGCGGCCATCTTCGACGCGCTTAGCTCAAGACGACCACCCCCGTGCGAAAGTTAAGATTGAGTTCCTGCCCGCGGAAAAGGTCCAAGCCCAGCAGGCATGTCTCACAACACAACTACGGTGCCTTCGGGTATGCTACCCGTGTAAAGAATCGCGGACCGTTTGGGGCGAAGGTTGACCGCTTTACGATAAACCTCTTCTCGATCTTTGCTGTGATGAAGGACCTTCCCTTTTAGGACCTCAAGCTGCTCATTCGTCTCGGGCGCGTCAACCAGGACCCATTCGGAAACAAACTCGGATTCAATCTCGCTGATTGTCATTACTCGCTCCATAAAACACCACGCCTCCCTGTTAACTGCCTTCATAAATACGGGCCGTTCCCCATACACCGGCAGCATACGCCTGCTTGGTCAGGTCATCCACCCGGAATAAAAGGACGCGACTGGACGATATAGATTTGCCCCTTCATGTAAGCCCATTCGATGTCTTGATCCTTTCCATGGAACAGGCGCTTGATGTTAGCGGCGGCGGCGGCCAGACGCCGAACCACCTCGTCGGTTAATACCGCGCGCTCGCCGCTAATCGGGATTTCCTTGATGCCTCCGTTCGCGTCAAAAGTCAGCAAGCTGTCTTCTTCCGATCTGGTGAGCACCTGCACTGAATTTGACCGTCGTCGAAACACAACCTGCTCGGCAACCTTTTGCCCTTCTACAACCTTCATTCCCAGACCCCGCTTGGCGCTGATGTAGACTGTGCCTTCGGTGCGCAGAGTGACCTCGCGATTGAAAGGGTCAGCGGTGATCATCACCCCGGAACTCTCTGAATTGATTCCCTCCTGGATCAGAACGGCCATGAAAATCTTGGTGTGCTCAATGCCGGCCCGTTCGCGCGCTTCGTACGCTTCAAAGTTCCAGACTGAGGCCCAGACGAATCTGATCGCGTCGATCATTTGATCGTCGGTGCGGACGTTCGGCGCCGTCGAATACAAACCCGCGCCGTTAAAGTTCGGCAGGTCTTCGCTGTTGGTCGAGCTGCGGGCAAACACGCCCTTGCCGGCAAACTCTGCGTGCAATCGTCGCAACACCTCCGCGCGCAACCCGGGATTCATCGCGCCTTGCTGAATGCGGCCCCGAATCTTCACCAGACACTCGCGACGATACGCCGGGTCGTGGACGAACTTCTGATCGTTCAGCATGGCATAGATCGCATCGTCCAACTTGTTCTCTTTCAGAAACTGATCGTAATAAAAGAAAGGAATGGTGAAGCCAGGCGGAATCGTAACGCCCTTCAGTCGAGCGTGCGTCAACTCGCCCAGGTTGGCCGACTTGGCACCGTACGCGATGACCGAAGACGCGCGCTGCGCACCTAAGCTCGCAATCGCGGTGACCGACAAGTCGTAGCGCGGCTTCATCACGTCAAGACGCTCTTTCAAACGTCTCTGGTATTCCTCCAGTGCGTTGTTGCCGGCGCGCTTGATCGTATAAGCATCGCGACGCACGTCAAACTCGACCCACCAACCGTTGTACTGTTTGAAAAGCTCCTGCGCGTTCTTGATGTAAGCGTTGGGAACGCCCCAGCCTTTGGCCAGCAGATTGATGTGCGAGAGCGGCGTCGACGGCTTGCCGGTGATGATTCCGGCCACCGGTGGAAGCTGGACCGGCACTTCGTCAAGCACCAGGATCTCGTTCGAACCAATCTCGACATGCTCGTCCAGCTTGGGAATAACGTGTATCCGGCCGAGCGTCTTCGCCACGTTCAGCGCCTGATAGTCCTGCTCTTTATTGATCTCGGTTTGTAGTACGCGTTGCAGATCCAGGTTCGCTGAAGCCTGCTCCTGCCGCGAAGAGTTTGGCTTGAAGGCGACGGTTGTGAAGAATGATCTGTTGATGAGATCCCCAGCCAGCTTGATCTGATCATCGGGAATCAAATCCCCTTCCCAGAACTCAAAGGTCCAGCGCCGCACCGGCGTCTGGTAAGCGATCGTGCCCAGAATGAAACGCCGGTTTGGTTTCAGGTAATTGTTCTCAAAGAAGACCTGGCCGCGCTCGAGCGAAAGATAAGTGCCGTTAACGAAATCCTTGTGAAACTTATAGCGTTGACTGTTGATGTAGTAGATCCGATTCTTGTCCCGCCGGTCGATCACAAACATGACGTGCGGCAGCGCGTAAGGCGTTTTCGCGTCGTAAACGACCGCCAGCGAGTCAAACTCTGCGCGCGAGCTAAGGGCGGGTAATGAACGTGGCGCGTCCGTGGATTTGGCCGCGGGCCTTTGCGACGGCGCCATGGTCGCGGACAGGAGACACAGAACCAGCGCCGCAAACGCTCGGGACAATCGTGAACTTCCGCTGGCCGCTATATTCATGCTCGCCACCCTGCCTGAACTATTGATTTCCTCCGCGGCCGTTGCTGAAGTAGCGTTCGACGACCAGGATGAGAGAATTCATGCGTTCATTTCCTTCAGCCAGCGTCTCGTCGGTGCGCTTCTGGGCCTGCGCAAGTTCCGCGATCCTCGAGTCTGCACGTTCCTGCGCCTCAGCCAGCCGTACCTGAGTCTGCGCCACTTGATCCAGGATCTGAATTACCTGGGCTATCGTCGCTTCGCTGCGAAGCTGTGCCTCACTAATCTTCTGTAAGTCCGAAGAAAACCGCGCCTGTTGATTAATCATGAACTCAAAGTTCCGTTCAATCTCATCATTTGTCATCTTCGACTCCTCCCTCACTCACCAACCAGTCCTCCCAAAAGTGCATCGCCCTCAGACTGAAGCAATTCTACCAGATCATCCACATGCCGGCGCTCAGTCAAATAGCTGTTGATGTTCACCCGCAAGGCACGGCGGCCATGCAAGATGGTAGATGGAAAGAAGGCTTTCCCGCTCTTCTCTATGCGTTGTTGCAGCGCCTGCTGAACCTGATCCTGATCTTCGGCAGCCAGGGCGCGCACGCGCTCAGGCAAATAACGGAAGCAGCAGACAGCGGTTTCAATCTCACCTGTGCGTTCGAAATCCGGCAACTCATCAAGGCGTCCGGCGAAATGACGCGTCAACTCGATATGGCGATCGACCGTCTCGGCATAGCCGCGCTTGCCCATGAACTTGAAAGCCATCCAAAGCTTCAGCGAGTTGAAGCGACGCGTGCCCATCTGTCCATAGCGGAAGAAGTCGTACTGCACGTCGGCGCCGCCGCGGTCTTCGCTGAGATACTCGGGAGAAATGTCGAACGAGTCGCGCAGGACGTTGCCGCCGTCGCGCACCAGCGTCGTGCCGCAAGCGAACGGAACAAACATCCATTTGTGCGGATCAAAAGTGATCGAGTTCGCCTGTTCGATTCCCTTCAGCTTCTCTTTGTGCTTGTCAGAAAAGGCCAGCCCGCCGCCGTACGCGGCGTCAGCATGAAACCAGCAATTATTTTCGCGGGCTATGGCAGCGAGTTCCGGCAAAGGATCGATGACTCCCGTCGACGTCGCGCCAGCCATGCCAACTATACAAAACGGGATGCGGCCCTCGCGCCGGTCTCTTTCGATCGACTCGCGCAGGAGATCGAGGCGAATATGAAATCCTTCATCGGTATCAATCTTACGTAAGCTCTTTCGCCCCAGGCCGAGAATGTCTACGCTTTTCTCGACTGAGAAATGGCATTGCTCGGAAGCGTAAACCGTCAGGTCGCCTGTGACCGGGCGCACGCCACGTTCGCAAATGTCACTCGAAGCTTTGTCGCGTGCACACTTCAGCGCGATCAGGTTCGCCTCTGAGCCGCCGCTCGCCAACACGCCGAAAGCGTTCGACCCGTAACCTACCAGGCCGCAAAGCCAACCGATTACCTGCGCCTCGATGAGCGCCGATGTTGGGCCGTTGCGCCAGGCGCCGGCATTCTGATTGAGCGCCGAGCAAAGCGCGTCTGCCCAAACTCCAATCGCCAACGGCGTCGGGTTGAACTGTCCAAAGTAACGCGGGCTGGGAATCTGCATCGCGTGCGGGGCCACGTCACGAGCGAACTGTTCGAGAATCTCTTCGGCCGGCATTCCGGCAAGCGGCAATGGTTCGTCAAAGAGCCGCTTGAGATCTGCCGGGGTGGCGGGCGAGGTTACCGGCGCGGATTCCAGGGCTGCCGCATGCTCGCTAATGAGCGCAGTCACTGCGCGACCCAGCTTTTCGTGTTGGTCTCTCAATGATTCGGTGGTCATGTTATCTTCGGAAAGTCAGAATGCGGGGTTCCGCCGGGACAGCCCGGTGGGCGTCAGGGAACCGCAGTGCTCGATCTAAACAGAAGAAGCAGCCAAATGCCAATGGAGATCGACAGACTTAGCGTCCACAGGTTGAGCCAGGCACTGGGGAACCACTCAGGCAAATTCTCCGTTCGACTTCGGGACGAGGACATTGAGAGACTAAGCAACTACTACTCGCTGTTACTGAAATGGAATTCCAGGCTTCATCTCGTCGCCCCGTGCTCGCCGGAACAGTTCGCAACCCGTCACATCCTTGAATCTCTCCTGCTGCTCCGGCACTTGCCGCGCAACGCGCGAGTGGCGGACGTCGGATCGGGCGCGGGACTTCCGATCATTCCCTGCTTGATCCTTCGCGAAGACCTTAGCGCCATTCTGATCGAGTCATCGCCAAAGAAATCCGTGTTTCTCCGCGAGGCCTTGCGGGTACTAACCAATCACGAACCCGCGCGCCTGATTGTCGGGCGATTCGAGGAAACCCCGGCCCCAAAAGTTGACTTCGTAACCTGCCGGGCGATCGAACGTTTTCAGCAGGTCGTACCAAAACTGATCTCGTGGGCGCCGCCGCGGAGCACCCTCCTCCTGTTTGCCGGCAAAGCCGTGCTGGCAAAGTTAGAAGGCCTGCTCCCGTCGGTCGAGGCCGAGCTAATACCAGGTTCCGACCAACGCTTTCTCGTTATCGCCAGGCTGTAGTATCCGCGTTTTGGGGTCACTCATGTTTAGGGTACCAACTTCAGTTGGGTATTTTCGCAAGCAAAGACCCGACTAACGCCGGTACTCTTAACTAAAAACTTTAGGGACGCCATTTTCTGGAAGCCCACTCTCATTATTGCTTTCCCCTCTATACAGTTTTCTTCTGAAGCGTCCGCGATCCCAGCCGGAGCTGTAGGTCAACGACGGGCAAGATGTGCTTACGCCATTACTTAGCTTCGAACGAAGGTAGGATTCAAAATGCGATTGCTAACTAATACGGGCCTGAGCTTGGCCATTCTGCTGGTTGCGATTGCGGTGGCGCCGGCAGCGAAGGCCGATCCCATCGTAATAAGTACCGGTGGGTTCTCGCTTATCAATCTGGGGAACAACGGTCTGGGCGTGAGCGGCAAGGATTCACTGGCCGGAGCGGCGGCATCGAGTTCTCATAATTTTTCTGCCCCGGGCAGTTTCGTCGCCCTGCTGAATCCTTTGACCTTCAGCACCGGCTTCACGGGCCCGGCGTCTTCGGGCACCTATAGCTTTAATTTCTCACAGCCGTTGACCATCAATGGCGTAACTCAAACGCTCAATCTGGTCGGTAGCATTACGATTAGCCCAACCATCGACACGGTGCGAATCCTCTCTTCGGCGCCGCTGACCTTCAACTTCAATACCTTTTCAGTTGATGTGAAGGTACTGCCCACCGCCATTCACGAATGGGGCGAGGGCGTTTTCTGCGATGTCTTGAAGGGTGAGTTTACTGTCAGGACGAATTGCGACCCGGTGCCGGAACCGGCAACGCTCAGTCTACTGGGAATTGGTCTGGCCGGCATAGCAGCAAAGTTACGCCAGCGCCGGAAGTTGCGAAGGGTCTGAACCCCGTCGACCCGAAACCACCAACCTACTTAACCGTCACACTAATTACCTGCTGGCCCGAGATTACAAACTCGGCTGGGGACAATTCCCGCTCATAAACCTGTGCCAGAATGGTCGACGTATAGCCTCCTGAGGTGCGATCGTTGTTCAAAGTGGCCACGACTGAGGGCGGCAAATTCGGCAACTCGCTGGCGCCGATTACTACTCCGGGTGCCGGGCGAAGAAGTCGCAGGTATAGCCGATCGTTCTTCTTTGTTCTATTAATCGCGACTACGAGTTGGTTCAGGTCCTTGGGCACGAAAACGCTTGCCGCCGATGATTGCTGCAGCGTTGCTCCGTCTCCAACCATAATCATCAGTTGTCCTGAGGGCGCGTCCGCGGGAATCTGCACTGGAATCCGCTCCACAAATTGCTTACCTGAATCAGTTCGCACATAAGCCTGAATTTCGACAGTCTCGCCGCGCCCAACCTCAGTTCGATCGAGAGAAATCCGTTCCAACGTGGCCGCACGTTTTTCCTCGCTGGAATCAATATTCACCACGATGTTCTTAATATTAACCTCGTCAAACCCACTGCCGAGGAGCGCCGACACCGGAGTGGCAATTGATCCCGCCGCCAGGACCGCGGCATTGCCAGATGAGAAGCGGCGCTGCACGGCGATCGGGGCCTGGCCATCGACAATGATCGAACCATCGACGGTGATAGTTGATTCGCCAATTGAGCGTTCGCGGGTGGCGATGGTGTTAAAGACCGTGATGTTTACGAGCAGCGGCGTAAGAAACTCATCGCTTACGACTTCATAAGAAAACTGCTCGACGCGATCCCGGCTGGTGTGCAGGTTGATCTTTACCGGAATCATCTTCGGAGTATGACCCAGCTCCCCGAATACTCCAGTGGCCCTATCTTGAGAGATGGTTCCAACCATTCGCCCGGGAACTGCCAGCTTGAAAGAATTGTAAGCGCTTGGAATTACCGTAATGACTGAACTCTCAGTCATCGGCATGTCGGACCCACCGAGGCCCAGAAAGGGATGCCCAAAAGCATAGATCTGCTCGCCATTGCGAAAGGTCACCGTACCCGATGCGGCGATCGAATAATCACCCCGTACCAGTTGCACGCTAACCGAGGCGCCTGGCGTCAGCGTCCTTTCATCAAACGGCTCCAGTGGCGTGATCGCGGCTGAACCACCTACGCCCGAAACTGGCAGTAGACCGCTCTTGGTCAATTCAGCAGCGAACAGTGAAAGGCTTTCCTGGCTGATGCCGCTAAAGACGACCGGCGTTGCGATCGGTTGCATCTGCTGGCCCATAAGCGGAACCAGCGGAGACCCGGCCGTAACCGGGGCGATTAGTGGGGCGGAAGTAAACGCCGGTTTCGGCAGTCTTGGCTTCCATTCGGCGCTGGCAAGTTGAGTGAAAGAAACCGCGCGCGCTTCGGTCCGCTTCAGCTTGTCATTGCCCTGCTCGAAGATTTCGATCATTTGCCGAATCGGCGTGATGCCACAGATTGGCTCTTTCGAAAACGGAAAACTGTACGCAATGGCGCCCACCAGGCGGTCATCGATGAACACTGGAGAGCCTGACATGCCGGCAAACACGCCGGTCTTGTCTACATTTGGCCCGCTCAATTTGGCGATAATTGTCGATTGTCCAGGTCCGGTAAAGCCGATCAGGACCCCCAAAATCTCCACTCCGAATTCCTGTGGCTCGGTTCCCGAGAAGACGCTGCGCGCGATGCCTTTCATTCCGGGGCGCAAATCCTCGAGCGGGTACAGCGCCGCGCTCGATTCATTGGTCTTCGCGGTCGTCTTTGAAAGGCGTCCCTGGCTGAATACGCTAATTGATCCGGCCAACAACGTGAGGGCGACGAGAAAGGTTCCGGCGCTTTTCTTGAATGACTTCATAGTTAGTAGTTCCGCAATCCGATCGTTTCCATCAACCAGAAATTCTCCAGTCACTATAGCCCAAATTCAACTAAAGTAATAGCATGTCGTCGAGCATGTTTGATGTCGAGGGTTTCATTCTGGTTGGCGGACAATCGAGCCGCATGGGCTCTGACAAGTCGCAGCTATCGTACGGCAAACAGACCGCTCTGGAGCGGATTGCCGCGGCGCTACAACCCTTGGCTGCCAAGGTTAGCCTGGTGGGTGCGCGGGCGAAGGCTGAGGCAATTGACCTGGACAGTGTTCCGGACACGCATGAACGCTGGGGCGCACTGGGTGGAATCCAGGCGGCTCTCGGCGCTTGCCATTCGGAATGGGCCGTGATCGTAGCGTGCGATCTTCCCCTCGTCTCTCATGAACTATTCTTGAGACTATGGCAGTTGGCGCAGCGAAATCCAGGAACTTTCGACGCAATCGTTCCGGTTCAACCTGACGAACGGCCCCAGCCCCTCTGCGCAATTTATCGTCGCGAAGCCTGTTCAGAGACAGTCGAGCGACTGATTGCCGAAGGCGAGCACAAGCCGCGGGCGCTGCTCCGGAAAGTGCGGACGCGCTGGGTCGAGTTTCGAGAAGTTGCCGATCTGCCTGGCGCAGAGCATTTCTTTCTTAACGTGAATACTCCTGACGACTACGAGCAAGCGGTCAACGCTCTGGCATCGTTACAAGAGCAAACGTCGTAACGGACACTTATGAAGGGTCCGACAGAGCCTGGAAGCTCTGAAGAAGTTGCCGCCGGGAAAATCCACAATTGTCGTGCAAGAAGGGTGGTTTCCTGAACTTAGGCCCTTCGAACATCGAACTAGTGGCGCCTCAAGGAGTTTTTCTCTTTTGCAATTCCCTGCTCTTGATTCATAATCCGCATCGATATGTCGTCACGGCGCAAACTCGCAAAGCGAATCACCAAGGCCTTTCTACCAATCATCCTCGTTGTCCTGGCAGCCTTCGTTGCTGTAACAGTTTGGATTGTTCACGGTATTACGCGGCCGCCGCGGGCCCCTTATCTGGTCACACCTCAGACGTTCTCGCGGGTCACCGGCCCGATGCTGAAAGCAACGGACGTGACCTGGCCAAATCATGACGGGACGCAAGCGCGCGGTTGGTTGATTCGCGGCGCCGAAGGATCGCCTGCGGTAATCCTGCTGCATGGTTATGGCGCGGATCGATCCTGGCTGCTGAATCTTGCAGTGAAGCTGAATGAGACGACGAACTTCACGGTGCTGTGGCCCGATCTGCGCGGTCACGGAGAGAACCCTCCAGTGAACAGGACTTTGTTGGGGGCCGTCGATGGCGACGACGCCACCGCGGCGATTGACTATCTTCACACACTGAAAGCGATTGGGGGCAAACCCCAGATCGCCGGCCCAGTCGGCGTCTACGGAATTCAGTTGGGCGCCTACGCGGCGCTGGACGCGGCGAAGCGCTACCCGGAGATACGAGCCCTGGCGCTGGATTCTGCACCCGCATCGCCTGACGACCTGGTCCGCACAGCGACCAGTCGGCATGCCGGGATGAACAATGCGCTGCTGCAGCGGCTGGCTCGTTGGGGGATCAAAGCTTACTCGCTCGGGAAGTACCAAAGCACCGCGTCATGTGAATTGGCCCGGTCTCTGCGCGAGATGCGGGTGCTGCTGCTGGCCGGCAGTGAAGGAGATCCGTGGCGGAGGTCAACGCTGGAACTGGGCAAGTGTTTCAATGGTTCCGTCGAGGTGAAAAAGGATCTGACGCTCACCGGTATCTCCCTGCCGGCATCCACCGGCGAAGCTGAAGAAGGCTATGACCGTCCGGTGATCGAATTTTTTGATAAAGCTTTGCGCTGATATCGATCTGCAAGACAGGATCTTCCTCTCAACACGACAAGCCAGAAAACAGTCATTGACTTTCGAGAAGGCTCGGCGTATATCATGCGCATGTTTTGATTATGAGCTAACTCCCACGAGCCTCTGCGGCTCACGCATACTCGCCAGTTAGCCGAGCTACTCAATCGCTAGGTTTTCCTTCTGTTGTTAAGGACCATGCCCAATGGTTCTAAATCTCCAACACTTCAGCCGACACAAGGAGAGAGAAATGTCCCGTAAACAGAAACGGATCGGCTGGCTGGTCTTCGCGCTGGCCGTCCTGGCCATAACGGCCGTCGCCTGGGTGCAAGCGCGAACGATCGCCATCTCAAATCCTGCTGTAAGTTCTGAGCTGAGAATCGAAACGAGCAACTCGCCACTCCGAAGCGCTCAAGCCCAGACGAAAAGATCCGGTCCGCGCAATCTTGCCCTCCAGCCGGAGGCTTTCAATATGGGTCGCCGGCTGGGTGGGCGGTTTGCTCCGGGCAAGCGTGAGAAATCTATCCTGGTTGGAACGCTGACGATGGGTGCTGACCGTCGCGTCGTGCAAACGACTCGCACTCAGACTGACGATGGCGAGCAGGTTGAGATCAGGATTGCCGGGTCTCAAGGTTCGCTTACCTGGGACAGCGGACAAGGCGCTCTCTCATCCAGCGGTCGCGCCACGGGAACCACCCGCGAACTGATCGAGCGGTTGGTACTGGACAGTCCCGATCAATTCGTGCTGGCCCAACTACGCGGGGCGAGTTACTACACCGTGGTCCGCAACGTCCGGCCCGATGACGCTAACGACGGTTACGCAGGCCCGCTGTGGAACATTGTGCGCGTTGGCGATCCTCAAACTGATAACGAGAAGCAGCCCGAATCTCGTTGGCGGCTCTACTACATCAACACAACGACCGGATTGATCGATCGGATCGTTAGTGAGGTTCAAGGTCAGCAGATAACCGCCGAGCTCAAGTGGACGGAAGCCGGCGGAGAAAAACTTCCCGCGCAGATCGTCTGGACGCGGCAAGGCCAAACGATCATGCAGTACAACCTCGCTAACTTTTCGCACGCCGAACAGCAAGGGGGCCGCTGATGAACTACCAAATCCTCGTGCGGTTTGCTCGCTGCTTCTTCGCCTTAGCCCTGGTCACGATTTTTGGCACTGTTGCCGTTGCCCAGCAGACCGCCGCGCGCCCCGACCGCGGGGCCATGCCTAATGGATCCTATTCTGTTTCCGACATCGAAAACATCAGCCTGCAAAATGGCAACGTGAACCTTGAGATTCCGCTGGCCGCCCTGCCGCCTGTAGCCGGAGGCAAGCTTTCGTGGGCCATTAAGGCCCATTACAACAGCAAGCTTTGGGACCTTACGCGAACGCAACTCGACGCCCCAGACATGGAGTGGCAGCCTTACGTTGTCGACAATCCCCAGTTAAGTGAGCGCGGGGGATGGCGAATAAGTGGCCAGTACATAATCGAAATCCGACCCGCCAGTTGGGATTTCGACTACGCCATGCCTCCCTGGGATGCAATTCCCTACAACGAGTATCAACTGCTGGTGAATTACAACTGGTACAAGGTCGTGTTAGTGATGCCCGACGGCTCAGAACATGAGTTGCGACCAGTTGACTACTCGGCTGCTGCCGACGGCACCGGCCTTACCTTCCTGCACGGTTACTTCAACGTCAGTCCTTACACCCACGGCACGATGAGGTACTACTCGTTTGACGGCAGCTATCTCTACGCAACAGTTAACACCAATGGAACTAGTTGGACCGTCTATTTGCCCGATGGTACGAAAGTGGTGCAAACCACAGACGGCATTCAGCGCATCCAGGACACGAACGGAAATAAGATCAAGATCTATTCCGACACCAACGGCACCCACTACCAGGACGAACAGACGGGACGTGAAATCAGGCACGGCGCGGATGGTAAGATTTGGTATCAGACTGTCGGGGGTGTTTCGCAGAGCATAGATATTATTTGGGGCACCACCACTGTTCAGGGGCAGGTCTACAAAGTCAACGATTGGATTCCTGGCCAGATAAATCCCCGGCCCTGTGTGCGAAACAGCGAGATAAACGTCGAGATGCAAGTGATTCGGGAGATCATATTGCCACCGACTGAGCCGGCCCAGGCACAGCGCCGATTTACGTTTAGCTACAACTCTGACGCTACTGAAAGTGCGACCAACTCAGTGAGATGGAGCTGTGATACAACATTTCAAGATTACACGCGACAAGCGTCCAAAGGCTGGGGAAGCCTTAGTCGAATTGTGACCCCCTCTGATGCGGTCATTGATTACTCTTATAGGCTGGATTCAGGAAATCCGTTTGCTCATTTACCCCCTTTTACCGACTGGATCGCCGAGGAGAGCATTACCCAGAAGAAACTAACTCACGACGGCATTTTCGATGTTTGGACTTACTCGGTGATCAATGAAACCGCAACGGTGACGGCCCCGGATGGCGGCACGGTCGAAGAGCGGAAGTATCCCCACAGCCCCGGCTACGGACTTGCTTTCGGTAAAGCCGGACTGGTCTTTCGCAGTACGCGCCCCTTTATCAGGATAGACCGCCACTGGTCGGATCTGATCTTCAGCGGAGCCTCGACCAATTCGCCCGGGGGCCCGGTAAGCTTTAATCCCGTGGTTGATTTTGAATACACGACGCTGCTCGACGCGGCCGGCAATCAACTGAAGATGTCGGCAAAAGCGTTCCAGTTCGATTACAACGGGAATCTCATGCAGACCACCGAATACGACTGGTTCGATCCGGCGTCGGTCTCGCGGGACGCCCAGGGTGTGCCTACAGGTGTGCCTGGAAGCGCCACGGTCCTGCGCACGGTCAACAACGCCTACTACAATCAGGCAACCGGGTCGACTTCCGGCAATGTTTATGCGAAGCGCGACCTCAGCACGGGCACGCCGCTGATCCTGAATGCCCTGGAGCAAAGCACGACCGCCTCGGCGATTGTTCAGCTCAGTTATGACGGGAACTCTTATGGCACGGCGCCCACGGTTGGCAATCTGACGAGCAAAAGCGTCTGGGATGACGTTGACAACAAATGGATCACAACCTCGCAGACTTACGGCACGTACGGCAATCTGGCAACCGCCACGGATGCGCGCGGCAAAGTCACCACGTTTTACTATGACGACGCGACGCATGCTCTGCCGAACCGCATTGTGGTCGATCCGCAAAATGGGACCGGAACACAGACTACAACTACTGAATTCGACTTCAGCACTGGTCTGGTTAAGAGAAGCATTGATCCTAACAATAATATTTTGGAGATTGATTACACCAATCAACTGCTGGGTTTGGTCGATCCGTTTGGGCGTCCGGGAGTGGCCATCGGGCCGCTGGTCAACGCCGGAGGCACGAACCAACATCACAGGGTGACGACCACCTACTTAGACAGCGCGAGGCAAGTGATCGTGGCGGCTGATTTGAATTCGGAGAACGACAAGCTGCTGAAGAGCCGCACCACCGCCGACATGTTGGGCCGCCCCGTGCTCACTGAGCAGACTGAAGACGGCGCCAACTACACCATCACGGCCCAGAAGGCCTATGACCTGGTGCACAACGTGACTTACTCTTCGAATCCAAGGCGCAGCGCTTCGGCCGCGACCGACGGCTGGACACGCGCCACCAACGACACGGCCGGCCGGTTAATCGAATTCGCCACGTTTAGCGGCGCGACGCAACCGCCGTTTTCCGGCACGAATGGTAATTGGACGGGCAGCGTGACGACCTCCTACAGCGCGAACGAGGTCACCGTCACCGATCAGGCGGGCAAACAGCGCAAGAGCGTCAGCAATGCTTTGGGTCAGTTGACCAGTGTGTTTGAAGATCCAGCCGCACTCAATTATCAAACCAGTTATGACTATGACGTGTTCGGCAACCTGAGACACGTGTACCAGGGCTCGCAGACGCGCACGTTCACCTACGACACGCTCTCTCGATTGCGCACGGCAGCTAATCCCGAGAGCGGAACGATTACTTACGCCTATGACGACAACGGGAACTTGACTAGCAAAGTCGATGCGCGCTCGATCACGACCACTTTTGCTTACGATTCAATCAATCGCCCGACAGCGAAGAGCTACAGCGACGGCACACCGACGGTCAGTTACTATTATGACAGCCAAACATTGCCTTCGGGCGCGCCGAGTTATACGCGCGGCTATACTACCGGGAGGCTGGTGGCCAGCATCTATGGTAGCGGCAGCGAGGGAACCTATCGCGGTTACGACGAGATGGGACAAGTGGTGCGGCAATATCAACGAACGGACTCGGTGAATTACCTGGTGGAAGCAACCTACAATCTGGCGGGTGCAATGGCCAGCGAGATTTATCCCTCAGTACCAGGCGCCTCGGATCGGCGGACGGTGAGCTTTAGTTACGACAATGCAGCGCGGTTGAGTGGACTTTCGAGCAGCGCCACAAGTTACGCGCCCGCCGCCAGTGTCGGCACGTTCACTTATGCGCCGACGAGTGCCTTGACCAGCCAGACCTATGGTAACAATCTGATTCATGCGGTGAGTTACAACAGCCGTCAGCAAACGAGCGAAATCAAACTGGGCACCAGCGGGAATTCGACTTCAGTAGTTGATCTCAACTACAGCTATGGCACGACGGCGAATAACGGGAACCTGCAAAGCGTCACTTACGCGGGCGGCGGACTGAGTTACACCCAAAGCTACAGTTACGACTCATTGAATCGCCTGAGCGCAGCGACGGAGACTAACGGCGGCACCAACTGGTCACAGACGAATGTTTATGATCGTTACGGCAACCGGCAGATCGATTACGGCGGCGGCAGCTACAACCTGGCATTCAGCAGCAGCAACAACCGGATTACTACGAGTGGGTTCAGTTACGACTCAGCGGGCAATCTGACCAACGACGGTTATCACGCCTACACCTTCGACGCTGAGAACAAGATAAAGACGGTAGACAGCACCACGGCCTACACCTATGACGGGGAGGGCCAAAGGGTCCGCAAGCTGGTTGGAGAGAACACAAGGTTTGT
>Ga0137442_1000052_pt1 | contig 31255 bp, 18 predicted proteins | sample EasRivERMGT266_2_FD_102329 | JGI IMG/M metagenome (GOLD analysis project Ga0137442, IMG submission 102329) | Soil microbial communities from meander-bound floodplain in the East River, Colorado, USA - East River MetaG ERMGT266_2 | ecosystem: Environmental > Terrestrial > Soil > Floodplain ... | reverse complement strand
GTTAACCTCATTTTTCACCCCGCCGCTCTCCTTAGCGGCGGAGCTAATCTCCCTCATTTCGAGTAGATTTCTAATTTGAGGCAACGATTCCATTTCGAGTAGATTATTTGTGAGGCAATTCGCGCTCTGGACGCGGCCGTAATCTTTCGCTAGAATGCAGACCTGATGATGGTTCACGTTAGATCACTTACCAAACTCCTCCTTACGGTGCCGTTTCTGCGTCGGGCGCTCTAAGCCTGCTCGTCGAAGCGGCCGCAACTTCAAACATCAATTCAAGAGTTAGGCGGCCCGTGCGTGGTAATGCTTTAATAAAGCCTCGCGCGATCCGCATCCGTAATCAGGGGGAGTTACTGTTAAGGCTTGCGAGTGATTCGAGTCATGGACGAAAAATATTTTCCCGAAACAATCGAAGTGAAGTGGCAGAAACGCTGGGCCGAAGCAGGGTCCTTCGAAGCCCACGAAGACGACCCGCGACCGAAGTTTTACGCCCTGGAGATGCTGCCTTATCCGTCGGGCTTTCTGCACATGGGCCACGTGCGCAATTACTCGATCGGCGACGCGTTGGCCTGGTACAAACGCCTGCGCGGCTTCAACGTTCTGCACCCGATTGGTTGGGACAGTTTCGGTCAGCCGGCCGAACAGGCCGCGATCAAGCGTGGCATCCAACCTCGTGAGTGGACCGAAGAAAACATCGCGCACATGAAGGGTCAACTCCAGCGCTTGGGCGTGAGCTATGACTGGCGCCGCGAGATCGCCGCCCACCGGCCCGACTATTACAAATGGGACCAGTGGTTCTTTGTGAAAATGTTCGAGCGCGGCCTCGCTTACAAACGCACGTCGGCGGTCAACTGGTGCCCGAAGGAAGAAACCGTCCTTTCGAACGAGCAGTCGTCAGGCGGGATTTGCTGGCGTTGCGGCTCGCCGGTCGTTAAGAAAGAGATCGAGCAGTGGTTTTTGCGCACGACCAAATATGCAGAGGAACTGGTCCGTGACATTAAGGAGATCGAGGACGGCTGGCCCGAAAAAGTGCTGAAGCGCCAGCGCGATTGGGTCGGCCGCAGCGAGGGCGCCTACATAGATTTCGCCGTCAGAGATCAGGACGAGAAGGTGCGCGTGTTCAGTACGCGCATCGACACCATCTTTGGCGCGACCGCGATCGTGCTCTCCGCAGAGCATCCGCTGCTACGGAAACTGCTGGCAGGCTCGTCTTTGAAAGATGAGGTGATGCACTTCGCCGAAAAGATAAAAGCTGCGCGGGCGATCATGACGCAGAATGCGACGGAAGACGAAGAGAAGCTGGGCATGAACACCGGTCAGGCAGCGGTGAACCCCTTCAATGGAGAGTTGCTGCCGATCTGGGTGGCGAACTATGTGCTGATGGATTACGGCTCGGGCGCGGTGATGAGTGTCCCGGCGCACGACCAGCGCGATTTCGATTTCGCCCGCAAGTACACCCTGGCGATTCGGCAGGTGATCGCGCCCATCGTTCACGGACAGCAGGGAGAGAGCGTCGACGTCACGCCGGGAAGCGATCAGTCGATGGATATGAAGCAAGCGTTCACTGAATACGGCGTACTGGTCAGCAGTGGCGAGTGGAGCGGGAAACTTTCGCATGATGCGATGCGCGAGATGGCTGACTATGCGGCCGCGAAAAAGTTTGGCGGCGGCGCGGTGACCTATCGCATTCGCGATTGGGGCATCTCGCGCCAGCGCTTCTGGGGCGCGCCGATTCCGATCGTCTATTGCGGCGAGTGCGGAACGGTTGCCGTGCCGGAAAAAGATTTGCCGGTAATGTTGCCCGACAACGCCGAGTTCACCGGCACGGGCGAGTCGCCTTTGAAAAACGTCCCCGAATTCGTGAATACGGCGTGTCCAAAGTGTGGCCGGCCAGGCAAACGCGAGACGGACACGATGGACACGTTTGTCGATTCATCGTGGTACTTCTTTCGTTATACCGATCCGCGCAACGAAACGATGCCCTTCGATCCGGCGATCGCGGCGAAGTGGATTCCAGTCGATCAGTACATCGGCGGCGACTCGCACGCGGTGATGCATCTGATCTACACGCGCTTCTGGAACAAGGTGATGCGCGATCTCGGTCTGGTGAAAGCCAACGAGCCGGTCAAGCGTCTGTTGACGCAGGGCATGGTAACCAATCGCGTCGAAGGCACCAATGATTGGAAGGCGATGTCGAAGAGTCTGGGCAACGGCGTCGACCCGGACGAAATGATTCGGGCCTACGGCGCGGATGCGACGCGCATGTTCGTGCTGTTTGCGGCGCCGCCCGAAAATGAACTGCGCTGGTCGGAAACCGGCATCGAAGGCGCGGTGCGTTTCCTGCGCCGGGTGTGGACGATGGTCTACCGGTGGCGCGATCAATTGGATACGGTGGGGAGCGCAGGCTTCCAGGAGGAGTTTAGTGAGGCGGCGCGGGCGCTGCGCCGCAAGACGCACCAGACAATCGCGCGGGTGACGGATGATTTCGAAAAGCTTGATTTGAACACAAATGTCGCGGCGCTGATGGAGCTTTCAAACGCGCTGGGCGAGTTCAAGGTCGATCCGGCTTCGGCTTCACCTGCCGACACGTTCGCTGTCCGAGAAGCAATCGAAGCGCTGGTCGTCATGCTGACGCCGTTCTCTCCGCATGTGGCCGAAGAGATGTGGGAGAACCTCGGCCACGAAGGCGGACTATTGAAGACCGCCCGGGTCTGGCCGGTGGCCGATCCGGAACTGGCTCGTAAGGAAGAGCTGGAGATTCCGGTGCAGGTCAACGGCAAGCTGCGCTCGCGCGTGATCGTGGCGCCGGATATCTCAGAAGGAGATCTGCGCACGATCGCGCTCGCCGATGCCAAGGTGCAAAGTTTCATTGAGGGTCATGAAGTGGTGAAGGTGATCGTGGTGCCGCAGAGGTTGGTGAATGTGGTGGTGAAATAGAGGGAGGTAGTATGGCTGCAAATGTGGGTCAACTAAGCACCGATGAACTCAAAGAGATCATCGGCTCCGTTGTAGAGCAAAAGCTGAGGGAGGTCCTGGGGGATCCCGATGAAGGACTCGAAATGAGAACCGAGGTCCAAAACCGCCTGTTGCGACAGAAAAAGGCCGTCGCCGACGGTGAGCGCGGTGAAGAACTCGAAGAGGTTGCCAAGCGGCTGCGTATTGGTTGAAGCCAATGTACACAGTTCAACTCTTGAAGCCGGCGAGTCGCGCTTTGGAACGGCTCGATAAAGCTATCGCAAGTCGCGTAGTGCGGCGTTTGCGTTGGCTGGCCGAGAATCTTACAAAGCCAAAGACTTTGAGTTGCGGTTTTCACCGAGTAACCTGGTGGTGCCCTGATTTGACGGCGTATAGAGTACCAACTTCAGTTGGGTCTTTTCTCTCTTAACAAAAGCCCGACTAAAGTCGGTAATCTGTACACCGCTTACCAAAGTAGGACTCTACTGAGTAACCTTGTCTCCTTGCCGCTCGCGCCCACAGCCGCTAAAATCCTTTTCGCGAATGTCCTAACCCGCGCGGGGTGAACGCAGTAGCAGAAACCGTCGAATGAAAGAGTGCCCAACCTGTCGCAACTGTTTCGCTGACGACGTCAATAACTGTCCGGATGACGGCAGTGAGACGACGGCATCGATCAGTGGAGACCCGATCCTCGACGGCCGCTATCAACTCGAGAAGCGACTGGGCCAGGGTGGGATGGGCGTAGTTTATAAAGCGCGGCACATCTTTCTGAAAACCCAGCACGCGATAAAGGTCATTCTTCCCGACCTGGTCGGCAACGATCCCAATCTGGTAACCCGGTTCCGCCAGGAGGCGCTCGCCGCGGCCGCGATTCGCCATCAAAACATTATCGCCGTCACTGATTTTGGCGTGGTGCGGGGCACCATGCCTTTTCTGGTGATGGAGTTCGTGCAGGGTAAATCTCTTCAGGACATCATGGCCGAAGAGGGCGCGATGCCGCCCATGCGCGCGTTTGAACTGATGCAACCGATCTGCGCCGGCATCGCCGCCGCTCACCGGCAGAAGATCATTCACCGCGATCTGAAGCCGCTGAATGTGATGATCCAGGAAGGCGTGCCTATCAGCGAAGGCGCCAAGATTCTCGACTTCGGTTTGGCCAAGATCAAATCCGGCGAATTACTAGGCTCATTCATCGCGGCGCAAACGACGGGACTGATGGGCTCGCCGTTTTACATGGCGCCCGAGCAGTGGTCGGACGATCCGCCTGACGCGCGCGCCGACATCTACAGTCTCGGGGTGATGCTCTACCAGATGTTGAGTGGCGAAGTGCCGTTCAAGGGCAGTTCGATACCGGCGATCATGAAAAAGCACCTGACGCTGGACGTTCCCACGCTGGCTTCGAAAGGCATCGAGGTGCCGCCGCAGGTTGAAGCCGTCATCCGCCACGCACTGGAAAAAGAGCTGAACTACCGGACGCCGTCGGCGGACGAATTCGCCAGGGAACTGCGCGAGGCCATGGCCGCGGCCAGCGCCACCTTGAAACGCACCGGAGAGCCCTCGGCAGCAATCGATCCTTCAAAAACGCTCGTCTCTCCTCCTTCGGCCGAAAGCTCGACGGTGCCACCGAAGGGATCGACGACGGCTTTTGATCCTCTGGCCGGCACGATCAGCGCTGCGTCGCTGCTGGAAGAAGAACAGAAGACTGTGTTCGCGCAGAGGGAACTGGCCCGCGAAGCCCAGCACAAACGCAAACACGCGGATGATGAAGCAGAGGCGAAACGCAAGCGGGCGGACGAAGAGGACCAGAAACGAAAAGCAAGCGAGGGCGATCGCGAGGCAGAGCGACGCCACCTTGAAGAGTTGGTGGCCAAGCAAACGAAAGTTCTCGAAGACAAGTTAACCCAACTGGCTTCGACGATGACGCCCAAGGCAACTGCGGTCGATCCCGAGGCGACGCACGTTCAGCGCGCCGGCGGCGCGACCCTGGGTGACACTAGTTTTCCCGAGGTCGCGGGTCAATCGTTCGCACGCGTAGACCTCAGTCTGGCGCCAAAAAAGAAGTCCTCTCTGCCGCTGATTCTGGGATTGGCTCTGGTGCTTGTGATTGGGGCCGTCGTGGGTGGCTATTTCATTTTCAAGTCCAAGGCAATTACGCCGGCGGGGCCGACTAAACCCGACCGGCCCGAAACCATCAAACCGGAACTCGTAGAGATTCCGGGCGGCGTGTTTCATATGGGGAGAAATGATGGGCCGCTCCAGGAAAGTCCGGTACATGAAGTTAAGATACCCACTTTCTGGCTCGATAAGACCGAGGTAACAAATGCTGAATACTCCCAATTTGTGCAACAGGCGAACCACGCGCCGCCGGCACACTGGGGAAGCGTAAAACCCCCGATAGGTGAAGAGCTGCTTCCAGTAGCGAATGTTTCGTATGACGACGCACTCGCGTTCGCGGAGTGGCGCTCGAAGCGTGACAGCGCCGTGTACCGCCTGCCCAGCGAAGAAGAGTGGGAATACGTAGCGCGCAACGGGGATAAGGACAATCTTTATCCCTGGGGCAACACCTGGCAGCCAGGCCGTGCGGCAACGCAGGAGGCGGGACTTGGCAAAGCTCAGAGCGTTGGCTCGTACCGTGAAGGCAACCGCTGGGGAATTCAGGATTTGATGGGCAACGTGTGGGAATTCACCTCATCGAAGGCCTCGGTCTATCAGGGAAACCCGGCGCGTCTTCCGGAGCAACTCAAAGACTGGAACGTTGTCCGCGGAGGCTCGTTCCAGAGTCAATCAAAAGGGGATCGACCGGTCAGCGCGACGCTTCGTGATTGGGTAACCCCGAACTACAAGAGCATCACCCTTGGATTTCGACTCGCTAAATCCGCCTCCTAGACCTCTAGAAAAACACTTTCCATGGGTGACCGCGCCTTACGTGACTTGCTTTTCCCACCCAGCTTTCCCCAAAATCAGATGCAGTCGCAAAGCGCACACCCAGCTTCGTTCGAGCGTTGTAAGTTTATGTTTGTCCGATGAGGACGATGGAGGATCTAGATGTTTCAAAGGACCCGGAAGTACTTCAGTCTGATCGGTTCTCTCCCTGTTCTGCTTTCATTTTCAATCTTCATATGCTTTGGCGTAACGCAGGCGCAGGAAGTAGGCGGTGACCTCAGCGGCGGCGCCGGGATCTTTCGGCCCAAGAATCCGGAAGCGAAACGCAGCAGCAAACCGTCGAGGCCGGTGGCCAGGCCTACGCGACCTAACCCTGCTGAGATAGAAGAAAAGTTTGAAAACGCACTTGCCGACGGGAACGATGCGCGCGACGCGCGCAATTTCACGGCTGCCGAAGCCTCGTATCGCACGGCCCTCAAGCTAAAGCCGCGCGATGCCCGCGTGCATTACGGATTGGGTAACGTCTTAACGGATCAGCAACGCTGGGACGATGCCGAAAAATCCTATCGTCTGGCGGTCGAGATAACTCCCAACGATGCGGAGGCGCTGATGGCGCTCAGCTTTGTTTTGGTCCAGCCTCGTACCGGAGCAGCGAACGCAAAGCGGTTCACTGACGCGGAATATTTCGCCCGACGCGCTACAAAACTGGAGCCGACAAGCTCGGTTGCTTTTGACCGGCTCGGTGTGGCGATGATGGCCCGCGCCATATTTAATTCTGACACAGAGGCGGCCTTTCGCCGGGCCATGGAGTTGGATCCTGGTTTTGTTGTCGCGCAGGTGCACCTCGCGCGGGTGCTGCGTCGCATGAATCGCGACGCCGAAGCCGATCCGCTTTATAAGTCAGCAATCGAGCAAGCGAAGGATGCGCCGACGCTGGTGCTCATCGCTGATGCGATGCAGTCAGAGACACGATGGAATGATTCTGACCCGGTGCTTCGCCGGGCGTTGCAGTTGGACGCACGAAGTCCCGGGGCCCTGTTTCTGATGGGCCGGTTGCTGGCGGTGAGCAGGAAGTATGCTGAAGCCGAACCCGTTTTGAAGACCGCAATCGAGGTCAATCCCAAGTTTTTCCCTGCCCGTAACATTTTAGGTCGCGTCTATTTGGGCCTGGAGCGTTATGATAACGCCTTTCAGACGTATGAACAGGCGGCGACGCTCGCTTCTGAAGCAGATCGGAAACAGCTCGCCGGCTTGTTTGGATTCGGCGGAGTTGGCGACGGGTATATGAATGGCGGCCGGCCAAAGGACGCACTACGTGCTTACGAACGAGCACTGCAACTTGATCCGGGCAATGCCGAATTAATAAACAAAATTGCGGCGGCGCGCGCAAAGGTCTCGCCGTAAAACTTAGCCCTGACAAAAACTATGAAACGCTGTCCCAAGTGTAACCGCAGTTACACCACTGATACGCAAAAGTTTTGCACTCACGATGGCGGATTGCTCGTAGCCGTCGACGTAGGGCAGGAAACCGTTCGCATAGACTCTTCGCAGTTTGATCCCGACGCTCCCACGAAAGCGATATCGCGAGAGCTGGTTTCGGAAGCCACCGGCGAGTTCGATCCTTTTAGGACCGTGATCTCGCGCCCGGAGGAAACTACTTCGGAATGGCCGCACACCACGGCGGATCTGACATCTCCATCGACGACGTTACACCCTCCGGCCGAAAAGGCGCCCGCGCCACCAGCCGGCTCGGGCCAGATTTCGCCGCCGCAGCCGACGATGCAACTATCGGCTACGGGTCCAATAGCCTCCGCGCCGTTCCCGCCGCCATCAGGTCAACTACCATCGCGACCATCGGCCGCACCGCCTTCCGCGAAGAAATCCAAAATGCCTTTGGTGCTGGGCATTCTCGCGGTGCTTTTGGTTCTGGGCGTGGGCGTGCTTGGCGTAGCATACTTCTTTGTGGTCAAGCCGATGCTTGCCGAGCGGCGGGCCGTGGTTACGGAACCAACGCCATCGCCGGCTAAAGAACCCAACATTCAAACGACCCCTGGCAATTTGGGCAACAACAATCCGACGGTGCCCGAGCCGCCGGCCTATTCTCCTCCGGCTGATGCGATCGAATTCGTGAATTCGAAAACGAATCTCGATGGCAAGCTCTCTGAGCACTACGTCGACTTTTCGTTTTACTATCCGGAGAGATGGGAAAAGGACCCGACTGCCGGCGTGCCGGGCGCCAGAAACTTTGTCCAAGTCGAACGCCGACTTCCCCCGAGTTACACCCAGGAGAACCTCGCCGTCGGTTGGTATTCTTCGGCGGGATCAGCCGAGGCCGACCGCTCGGTGTTTCCCAGACTAGCCGAGAACCTTAGCTCGCAGTTTGCGAAAACCATTGGCGACTATCGCAAGGTCTCAGAAGGCCAGGCCAAGGTTGGCCCGTATGAGGGCTACGAGTTTCGCTTCGAAGGTCTGTCTCAACAGACCGATAAGGGTCAGTTCAAGATTTGGGGTCGGGCAATTTTCCTGCCTCCGGTTGATGGTAGCAATAATGGCGTTACCCTTCTGATGCTGGCGACGTCGCTTGCTCCGGAACTGAAAGGTGTCGATGACGTCGGCCGAAAGGGCGAATTGCCCATGATGTTGGAATCGTTCCGATTCGGAAAGAAATAGCGGTACAGTTTGGAGTGCCGCGACTTGTCGCTTTTTTTGACGCCACTTTCGGTTCGTGAAAGCGGTGACAAGTCCCCGCACTCCAAAACAGCGCCCACGTTGCGCACTCATCTATGAAAATCGTTCTCGCAGAAGATCGCGCCGGTCAGTTATACGGCGAACGCACTTACACCAGCGACGTCGTCCTCGTCGGGCGCGATCCGGCAGTGTGCCATTACTTCTTTTCCCAGGAACAGTGGCCGATGGTGTCGCGCAAGCATGCTGAGTTTCGACTCGGAGAAGGCCGCTGTGCCGTCGCTGATTCGAATTCGCGCTTCGGTACCTTCGTGAACGGCCAAAGGATCAGCGATCCGGTGGAAGTCCGAGTCGGTTCTCATGTTCAGCTTGGCGCCGGTGGACCAATTCTGCGCGTCGTCAGTATCGAACAATCCGTCGTCCCGGGTGCCGGGCCCAAGAGCCCTGATCTGGGCCGAATGGCAACATTTCACGAGTCGCGGAACGCTATTCCCGAAATTTCCCGACCGGCTCCACCACCAGCCCCTCCCGTAGCTCCTCCGCCAACTCCGCCAACTCCGCCAAAAGCTCCGCCGCCGGCGCCTCCGGTCCCGTCCGCCGCGAGCGCCCAGAAGTCCACGCCCGCACCGGCCAGAAGTGGACCAGCGCATCTCGACCTGATCGATCCGGACGCGCACCAGACCAGGCACATCGATCTGAACCGGGAGGTCACGCGGCTGGGCCGCGATCCCGAAGGCGAAGTTGTGATCGACGCTGCGGCCGCGGTGGTCTCGCGCCGGCACGCCGAGATCAAAAAAAGCGGCGAACAGTTTGTAATAAGCGATCTCAAGAGCTTTAACGGGACCCTGGTAAACGGCAAGCGGATCACTGAAACGGTCCAACTATTCGATCGAGACGAGGTTCAACTGGGAGCGGGCGGACCGTTGCTGCGCCTGATCGATCCTGCCCACCCGGCGCCGGCGCAAAGACCGCAGGGAGCGCCGACTCCGAGCCTGCCGATTCCTTCTGCCTTTGGTCAAATTGCTGCGATGGCCCGAAGCGAAACTATTGTTTCCACCGGATCGGCTTCGATGCCGCCGAAGACTCAGCCGGGATCTTCGCAGCCGCAACTGCTGGCGCGGCTTTCGTTCGACACTCGCCCACAGCTCTCGGTGGGTCGCGCGCCTGACAATGATCTCCGGCTCGATGGATTACAAATTTCGAATCATCACGCCCGCTTTGCGCGCGACAACGGCCGGGTGACGGTTGAGGACGCCGGATCGACTAATGGGGTGTACGTTAACGGCGAGCGCATCGGCGGCCGGCACCCGGTACAGCTCTCTGACGTGATTCAGATCGGCCCGTTTGTCTTGCAGGCCGATGCACACCAGGGCGTCGCGGTCTACGACACACGATCAAAAACGCGCATCGATACCATCAACATTACGAAGATCGTTGCTAATCGATCCGGCGGTGGATCGATCAAGTTGCTTGATGACGTGGGCCTGACGATCCTGCCCAACGAGTTCGTTGGCATGCTCGGCCCGTCAGGCGCGGGCAAATCGACGCTGATGGATTCAATGAACGGGATGCGCCCTGCGACCAGCGGGAATGTGCTCATCAACAACCTCGATCTTTACCGGCATCTGGATTCCCTCAAGCAATCGATCGGTTATGTCCCGCAGGACGACATCATTCATCGCGAACTGACCGTCTATCGCACGCTCTATTATGTTGCCCGCCTGCGCCTTTCGCGCGACGTCTCGACGCGAGAGATCGATCAGATTGTGAATGAAGTCATGGATGTCACCGGCCTTTCGGAACGCCGCGACGTGCCGGTGGGCCAGCTTTCCGGCGGACAGCGCAAGCGCGTTTCGATTGCCGTCGAACTGATCACCAAGCCTTCGGTGATCTTTCTTGACGAACCTACCTCGGGCCTCGATCCGGCGACCGAAGAGAAGATCATGAAGCTCTTTCGCCAGATCGCCGAAAGCGGCCGCACCGTTGTCCTCACGACGCATGCGATGGAGAACGTCAAACTGTTCGACAAGATTGTCGTGCTCATGCGCGGCAAGCTGGTCTTCTATGGCGCGCCCCAGGAGGCGCTGGCACACGTCAAGGCCGGAAGCTTCAAAGACCTCTACGACAAACTCGAGGCGCCCATAGATCAGCAGACCGCGGCGCTGCCGCCGCTCGCGGCCAACGCCACGAAATCACAGAAGCAGGCGCGGAAACTGGAACGGGAGCAAATCTCTGAACAGGTAGCTGAAGACTGGAAGCGCAAGTTTCAAACCACGGAAGCTTACCGGCGTAATGTGGTTGAGCCGCTCAGCGTCCTGCCGCGCGATGGCCGCGCCGCGGCGCCGCCCAAGCGGCACACGTCGATCATCGATGCGGTGAAGCAGTGGGGCACGCTCACACGTCGCTACCTGGAAGTCCTCAGCCGCGATAAATTCAATCTGCTGATTCTCTTTGGCCAGGCGCCCATCATTGCTTTTCTTACTTACCTGGTTGTCGGCGAGAAGAGCCCGCGTGACTTTCCCTATTTCATGCTCGCGTTGGTCTCGATCTGGTTCGGAACCTCCGTGGCCTCGCGCGAGATTATTCGCGAGCGCGCTGTCTACACGCGCGAGCGCATGGTCAACTTGCGGCTGTTACCTTATGTCGCCTCGAAGCTTTTTGTCCTGGCCCTAATCGTGTCGTTCCAGTGCGTGCTCCTCTTCGGATCGCTGAAGTTTTTGCACTACGCCGGATTGATGAATCTGCCGGGGTGGGCGATCCCTCAGCTTGCCGTGATCTTGATCACGGCAATGGTCGGCCTCGCGCTCGGGCTGTTCATATCCGCGTTGGTCAAGACTTCAGAGATGGCCACCAGCCTGGTGCCGCTAATCCTGATTCCGCAGATTCTGTTTTCAGGTTTGGTGGGCGTGCCGGTGAATACGGCGCGGGTTATCGGCACGCTGATGCCGGCGACCTGGGCCTTCGATGGACTGAAACGCTGGTCCAGGCTCGATACACTCGATGAGGAAGGATCCGACCCGGAAGGTGAGAACAAAGGACGTGGGCTTTACAAGCATTACGAGGATGTCAATGACGAGCACATAGCCAGCGCCCGCGAAGATGTCGCGAAGTACAAGAAAGATGCCGAAGCTGATTCAAAAGAGTACGAGCGGAAGATGAAGGACTATGTGAGCGATCTGCAAAGCGGCCAACAGGCCACTCAGCCCACCGCGCCCAAGCTCAAACCCGTCCCTGAAGTTCACGACGCTGATAAGTTACCCGAGGATTTGAGCAACTACGTCAACTTCCTGCATCCGTGGGGCAACATCTTCCTGGATCCATTCGTGCTGATCCTGATGTTCTTCTCGCTGGTGATCGCGACCATCGTTACGCTCAGGGCGCAGGATATTCTATGAGACGGACCGGCGCAGGAACAAGGATGTCAGGCCTTGCGGTCGAAAGACTAATCCGGTTCCTTTGCGAAGGCCTTCGCGGCCTTTGCGTTAAAAATCCCTCCGCCATAGATGTAGGCAAGGGTCGACGAGAAAGATGGTCTAGGAAAAATTTGCAATGCAAGGAATTTGGGATTGGGCGCTGAAACAACCTGACCAGGAGAAGGGAAGCTGACCATTCTCTTTGCGAGTCTGCCCTGCGGGACTCGATGGAATACTCTGCTTGTCGTGGCTATTCCATAACGGCCCTTCGGGCTTTGGCAAGACAATCCTGAACGGCCCCTTCGTGTGCGAAGACCCTCTGACTAATTCGGTGGTGGCTTGTTGTAGATCTGCTGGTAAAGCAGTTTCGCATTATTAAGATTAATAGGCCGCAGAATCTGGTACTGCTCGGTGGCCTTCTTCTTGTCACCGGACACCAGATACGCAACACCCAGATTGTAATGCGCTCCTTGATAATCCGGTTTGAGTTTGACCGCCTCTTTGAGCGTTACAATAGCCTGTTTCCACTTTCCAAGATTCATGTAGGCGACGCCCAGATTATTCTGCGCCGCGGGCCACTCCGGCTTGAATTGAATTGTCTGCTCAAAGGAAGTCAGCGCCGCTTCTTTCTGCTGTAGTCTGCTGTAGGTAATGCCAATATTGAAATGACCTTCGGGCAGGTCGGGTTTTAGCTGGATGGCCTTTTTGAGCGGATCGAGTGCCAAAGTGAAGTTGCCGATATTGTTGTAACCCCAACCCAAATTGCTGTACGCCTCGGCATAATCCGGCTTCAGTTCAATGGCGCGTTTGAAGGCCTCGATCGCTTCAGCCCAGCGCTTGGATTTCCCCAGCGCGTATCCCATGTTGTTGTTCGCTTCGGCGTCATCAGGCTTGAGGCGAATCACCTGCTTGTAAGCTCCCACAGATTCGGGATAGCGACCCAGCTTGTCATACATCCAACTGAGATCGCCGTAAGCGTCAACCCGGTCGGGCTTGAAACGAACCGCCTGCTTGTAGGCCTCAATCGCCTCCGGGACTTTATCGAGTCGACGATACGCATCGCCCAGATTGTTATGAGCTTCGGCGTAATCCGGCTTGAGGGTAACGGCCTGCCGATATGCAGCTACCGCCTCTTCATACTTGTTCGCGTTGTAAGCGGCCACGCCCTGATCGTAATAAGCGAGGCTGAGGGCGTTGCGCGCTTCGTCATCTTTCGGATCGAGAGTGAGAGCTTGTTTCAAAGCCTCGAGCGCTTCGGCCGATCGATCCAGCTTGAGATAGGCATTCCCCAGAGCGTGATGAGCAGCAGCCCAATCGGGTTTGAGCAGAATCGCCTGCTTGTCGTTGGTGATAGCTTCGTCGTACCGGCCCAGATTGAAATAGGCTTCACCGAGGTTAAGGAAGGCCTCAGGATAGTTTGGCTGCAGCTTCACGGCCTGCTGATATGCGTCGATGGCTTTCTGGTATTGGCCGGCGTCGAAAAAGTCATCGCCCTGCTTATTCAGAGATTCGGCGGTTACGACAGTCCTGGCCGCGTCTCCCAAAGGCTTTGAAGACTCACCCGCCCGATGTGTTGTTTCGCTGGGGCCGCCGGTTTCCGGTCTGTTGCCGGCCGTAGTTGTTCTTTGCGGACGCGTCGGATGCGCGCGGGCTACGGTCTTCTTTTCCAGACGTTTGGGCGCGTGGGCAACATTCTTCGGCGTGCTGAAAATGCCTTTGCCCAGCTTGGCCTCGACGTCGGCACTAGCCGCCAGCACGGCGGCGCCGCCGCTAATGTCCTGCGCGGAGGCAACGCCGGTATTAAAGAAACCAGAGAGGGCCAGCGCCAAGGTGGAAACTATGACGCGCGAATAAAGCGAAGGCTTGGTGATCATCTTTCTACTCCGGGTATCAATTTGTTACCTGATTACGTGTATGGCAAAGTCTACTGTGAGCGGGGCTTGTCGACAAGTAGCGAGTCACGTGGCGTTAGATGCAGAAAGACCTTAGTTTGCTTAGTTGATCGATCACCGGGGCGCTAGCCCGACCGTAAGGGAGGGCTCATGTGTTACCGGCTTATGAAGACTGAGCCCTCCCTTACGGTCGGGCTAGCGCCCCGGTGGGATGCCCCAATTTTGTCAACGAACTTTAGAGACAGGACCCTGACGTGGTGAAACCCGTTAGTGTAAGATCCAGCCATGTCAGGTCAGACATTTTTCCGACGGCTCAACGAACTCGCATTGCTGGCTTTTGCGAGCTTTGCCTTCATCTTATTCTGCTTCTCTCCAACCTTCACCGCCCAGGAATTCCTCCCCTCCCCGCCATCCGATCGCACTCTGATCTACATGCTCGACGAGCAAAACAAATTAGTGCCGTTGCCTTTTGAACCGGGACAGACACCGCTTCATCCCGACCAGGTCGCCAAGAGCACGAAGGTCAGTTACCTCGAACTCAAGGGCGAACACGCCCAGACGATCTTCAAAACTGCAACGCCCCGGATTTTTCTTTTCACCTACCAGCGGCCCGGCGCACATCCGCCTTTCCTGGTGTGGCTGACGCCGCGCAAAGGCGCGCGACGGGTCACGGCCATTGCGCAAAAGGGAATGAGCGGGTATGCCATCTCTTCCGACGAAATCATCAAACCCACGATTCGCGGGCTGGTGAAGGAAGGGGATCTCGTCTTCATGGAAGTGCGCCCACGGGTTTCGCTCATGCCGGGGGAATATGCGATTATTGGCGATGACCTGGCGCGCATTGCTACTTTCCGGGTCATCGCGGGCGCAAATTAATTCAGGAAAGCGGAATCTTAATGGCTTTACCCAAAAAATCTTTCTGGACTCCCGGACGAATAGTGCTCACGCTTATCGCTGTGGGCCTCGTCGGCGCACTGGGCTTGTCGAGTTGCAACTCTAGAGAGGTAAGGACTACCAATGCACCAGTTAGTCGCGCTCCGAATGTGCCACGGGCAACGAATCCCGCGCCTCCGGTAGCCTTCGTCAGTTTGCCGCCAGGGCTGCGCGACACAAAGGTGCAGACGCTCGACGGCGGTTCGTTAAAGCTTTCAGATTTCGCGGACCACGTAGTTGTCTTAAACATCTGGGCCACCTGGTGCGGACCGTGCCGCCTGGAAATGCCGGAGTTGGTGAAGATCAGCAACGAGTACAAGTCGCGCGGCCTGGTTGTGTTGGGACTGGCAACTACTTATAACGAACAAAACGACCAGGCCCATGTGAAAGAGTTTATTCAATCACAGCATATCCCATACAGAATCATTTGGGACGACGGAACGTTGGCGGTGCCGCTGGTGCAGGCAGTTCAGGCCCGATCTGTAATTCCCCAGAGTTTTGTGATCTCGCGCGATGGCCGCATCGTGAAACACTTCCAGGGCTACGACCGGGTCAGGACACCTGAGACCATGCGTAAAGCGATCGAAGAGGCGCTGAACGACAAAGGCAAAGCCTGAATCAGTGGGCAGTGGGCAGTGGGCAGTGGGCAGGAAGCCACTCAATCCACCACCATAGAAGTTGTTACTTTGATGCTGGAGATTAAGAAGAAACTTCAGGGCGAGTTGGACGAGCTGGAAGCAGAGCTGCGCATTCATCTGCCGAAAGAGATCAAGCGGGCCCTCGAGTTTGGCGACTTGCGCGAGAACTCGGAATATCAAACCGCGCTGCAACGCCAGACCATGGTCAAGGCGCGCATTCGCGAACTGCGCCAGCGCATGAGCGAAGTAAATTCAATCGATCTCTCGAAGATTCCGCGCGATAAGGCGTCCTATGGATCGACGTTGTTGCTTTACGATGCCGAGCGCGAAGAGGAAGTCACCTATCGGCTGGTCACGCCCGAAGAGAGCGATCCGCCGGCGGGTTTGATCTCGACGGTTTCTCCGATCGGGCGCAGTCTGATGGGCAAGGAAGCAGGGGACGAAGTCGTAGTAACGATCCCGTCAGGTTCGCGCCGCTTTGAAATCAGACGCCTGACCACGCTACATGATCAAGTGAAGCCAGAGGCGACTGAGTAATGCCTGTTAACTTAACTGAAGCAGAGTTCTCGAAACACGTGGGTTCGAAGTTTCTTCTCAAACTCGAGCCACAAGCTATCGATCTGGAGTTGGTCGAGGTCAAGGGCTACCTTCCCGGGCCAGGTGACCAAACCGGAATGGAACGATTCTCGGTCTTCTTCGAAGGTCCCGGCGATATTCTTCGGCAGGGCCTCTACCCGCTCGAGCACGAACAAATGGGCAAGTTTGAAATCTTTCTTGTGCCTATTAGTCAGAACGAGCGGGGCTTCCGCTACGAGGCCGTTTTTAACTACTTCAAAGAAAAGTGATGAGTGATGAGTCATGAGTGATGAGTCGTCAAGCCCAGTTCATCACGCATGACTCATAACTCATAACTCATGACTGATCACTCCTCCGGTCGCCACTCCATATGCTTGTAAGCGCCCAGGTCTTCGATGATTCTAAAACCCAGCCGCTCGTAAAACCGATGAGCATCATTATTGAGCACAAAGACCATGTGGCGGAGAGGCTTGCCCGCGCGCTCTGATTCCGTAATAAGCCGGCGCAGCAGCAGAGTGCCCGCGCCCCGATTCTGAAACTCCCGCAGCAGGGCTATGTCGAGCAGGCGAATCTGCTCAGAGTCTCTCCCGATCCAGATTCTTCCGGCAGGACGATTGTCGATCAAAACGACGTGATACTCGGCGTCGGGAAAGCGCGCGTCATACTCGCGGCGCTGAAGATCGAATTGCCACTTCACGAACGCGTGTTGCTGTCCTTCCTGCCACTCGGCTTGCGCGAGTTCGTCGGCGCGCGTGCCCGCATAAACGGACAGTAGAAACTCTTCGTCCGTGGGAGTCACCGGCCGCAGCCTCACAGCGCCTCCGCCGGGTAAGGGAATTTCGATATCGTTGGTTTCAGTCATCCGCAAGGAAGTAATGATACGCCGGAGGCGTACACATTTTCCATATCTCATTTGACATTTTTCATCTGACATTCAAAGGACGGGTGTTTTGAGTACCAACTTTAGTTGGGCTTTCGTCAACCCTGAAGACCCGGCTGAAGGCGCTCTGAACCTCAATCGTCATGGCGAATGAAAATGAAGTCAGTACCACCTGCGTCAGCGGGTGGGTCAAACACCGGAACGAACGGGTTTGACCGATGGACCCGCCCGCTAACGCAGGCGGTACTGACCACACTGTCGCTGCGTAATCTGTGGATGTGTCCGCACAACCTTATGGATACCTGCGCAGAATGACGCATTGAATGTTTACCGGAAAGATAATAGACTGCATGACGATATTTCGAAGTTAGCGGATCGCACCCTCCGCCCGGCCACGGACCACACTTCCGCCCGACTAACCAGGAGGAGATCCATGTCTATTTCGCGTCGAAAGTTTCTGCGGGCGGGTACGCTCGTCGTCCTCTCGGCGGCCCTTCCGCTCAGTGTGCTGGGCCAGAGCCGCAAAGACAAAAACGGGATTCAGATGACTCCCACAGATCCGATGAATCCCATCGATCCCATCGATCGATCTGATCCCCTCGCGAATTACAGCCGGTCGACTTTCTCGTCATACCTGAACTCTATCTTTCAACTCTACACCGGATATTCGGTGGTCGCGGTAACGCTGGTTGAGGTCAAAGACCTGCTGCCGGCTTCGACGACGGCGAACGGCAGAGAGTGCTTTTCGCTCCTGTTTCGCGGAGGGAGCGTCGCCCTGCGGCAGAATACTTACCGGATCGACCATCCTTCGCTTGGATCTTTCCAACTGTTTTTGGTTCCGGGTGGGCCTGATGACAACGGGGCCCAAAGCTACGTCGCAATTATTAACAGGCTTGCTTATATTAATAGTTTTGCTTACGACCGGTTGACGACCCCGCCGTCTGGCCCACCGTCTGGATCTCCAAGGCCGTCAGATCGAGCGAGGCCGGATTTGCCCGCGACGCCGCCCACGACAACCAGGCCCGCAGAGACAACGCCACCGCAGCCAAAGCCTTCACGGAAACGAAAGCCGTCATGGAAGAGCGGCGACAACGAGGACATTGAGGGCGGGATCGATCAGTGAGTTTTCTAGCTGAGTGCATGCGAGAGGAGTTGTCCTGGGGCTTGGCTGAAAGCCAGGTGCTAATGAGACATGAGAATTCAAATATCGCCTATCAGGTGGCCAGATAGCCCACTAAGGTTGGCGTCAGAGTCGGTTTCAGCCGACAGTCAATTTTCTTGCTTGTGTTTTTCGTAAGTTGCGGGTAGAATCCCGCCGCTTCAGATTTCAACAGCTTTTCAGTTCTCCGAAAGTAGCATTCTGGGGTTGGATTTTTCTGATCTTTGTGAATTCCTCGCGACTGTCATCCCACAGAAACGCGACTGGTCCGGGCGAGTTGTCTACCCGGGCACGACTTTTGAACTTTTGCTTCGGGAGTAGAAAACCATGGCAGAACCATTTCTCTCTGAAATAAGAATCTTCAGCTTCGGTTACGCGCCGAAGAGCTGGGCGATGTGCAACGGGCAGTTGATGCCCATCAACCAGAACCAGGCGCTCTTCAGTTTGCTCGGCACCACGTTTGGCGGCGACGGGCGCGTCAACTTCGCCTTGCCGGATTTACGAGGCCAGGTGCCGATTCACGTTGGCAACGGGCACACCCTCGGCGAAAAGGGCGGCGAGCAGGCGCACACAGTTTCAATTGCTGAGACACCGACCCATACCCATGTACTGAACTGCACGAACAACGACGGCACTACAGATGCCGCGGCCGGGAATGTTTACGCCACCGCCGGCGGCGATTCGTACGGCGGCGCCCAGTCGCTGCAAGTGATGAACCCGGCAGCGGTCGGCAACACCGGCGGGAGTCAGGCGCACTTGAATATGCAGCCGTTTCTGGCGTTAACGTTCTGTATCGCGCTGCAGGGAATTTTCCCGTCACCGAACTAGAAGGAGAAAACTAATGGCACAACCATACGTAGGCGAAATCAGAATGTTCGCGGGCAACTTTGCTCCGGCGGGCTGGATGCTTTGTGATGGGCAGTTGCTGCCGATCTCTGAGAACGAGACTCTGTTCCAATTGATTGGAACGACCTACGGCGGCGATGGGCAATCAACTTTTGCGCTTCCCAATCTGCAAAGCCGAGTGCCGATTCATCAGGGCAACGGATTTATTCTGGCGGAAACCGGCGGGGTAGAGTCCGTAACGTTAACCGTGCAACAGATCCCTGTGCACAGTCATCCGTTGCTGGCTTCCGGCGCTGCGGCCAACTCCAGAAATCCGCCTAATAACATGCTGGCCAAGGCGGCGGCCACGATTTACACAAATAACCCGGGTCGCGGCTTGGCCGTGATGTCTCCCCAGGCTATCGGGAATGATGGAGGCAGCCAGCCGCACGACAACCTCCAGCCTTACCTGACCCTTAACTTCATAATCTCGCTGTTCGGGATTTTCCCGTCGCCAAACTAAGGAGAAAAATCATGGCAGATCCATTTGTTGCAGAAGTCCGCATTTTCCCCTTCAACTTTGCGCCCAAGGGCTGGGCTTTCTGTGACGGGCAGCTATTGCCCATTTCGCAGAACACCGCGCTGTTCTCTCTGGTCGGCACGTACTATGGCGGCGACGGCAAATCAACCTTCGCTCTGCCGGACATGCAGGGCAACGCGCCCATCCACGCAGGGCAGGGGCCGGGTTTGTCGGAGTACTTCCTCGGACAGATGAGTGGGTCCGACACGGTGACGCTCTTGGACTCAGAGATACCTGGGCACTCTCACTCGTTGTCTGCGTCGGCAGAGGCCGGCGATACCAACCTCCCGGCGGGCAATTTCACCGGGTCAGGATCGTCCATCTATGCGCCCGCTGCGAATTTGGTAGGAATGTCGCCGCAATCCCTGTCACCCGCGGGCGGCTCTCTGCCGCATAACAACTTGATGCCGTACCTGACTCTCTACTTCAATATAGCGTTGCAAGGCGTCTTTCCGCCGCGTACTTAGCCTCTCGACTCATATTACGAGGCCGGCTGGTAAAGCCGGCCTCGCTACGTCCTCATCGCCGCGTTAGTCGCTTTTGAGCAACCTACATTTGAAACCCGGCTTGGCGCCCAACTGATAATAAAACTCTATCTTCATCCCACCTCGAATCTTGCCGGGGTCATGCATGACAATCGGGTATGTAAGCAGTGATTCGTATTCAGACAACATGAATCGACCGAAGACCTTGATCGTCGTCAGCAGCGTTAAGTAGAAGTTCTCAGTGGCAGCCGGCGGTGTCTCAACCGTGCCTGCCGGAAGGAAACGTGCCTCAGACAAGTTGGTCCCAAACTTCTTTGAAAGATCACTGCACGTCTCGAGAGTAAACTCGGCTACTCGCCCCAGATTTATGCGAGTCATTTCTGGTGGCGCTCCCGCTGACGAAGATTGGGCGTTGCCGTTCGGCTTGTATGCCAGATCCCAGAGACAGGCATCAATTGCCACGCTCTCAGGGATCAGAATACCGCCAGCGCACAGTTGAGGCGCCAGGTTCATGGCTATGGACACCTGTGGCTCATTCAACAAAGCTGCTTGCATTGTTTCCGTGACGACGAGGTGAAGTGTTCTGTTAGCTGGATGTTTGTAGCAGGCGGCATCACACTGTTCGTAGTTACGCACGAAGGCGCCAAGACCCAGGGTTTGAAAGATTTTCTCAGCCGCGTTCAGTGATTGCTGGTGGATATCCAGCAAAGTGAATCGGATTTGATCAGCGGTGAATTGAGTTGCTAGAGGAACGGCCAGAGGAGCAAAGGGTCCGCATCCCGCATAGAGAATGTCCAGGGTTTGATCCGGGAATCGTTTTTGCGCTTCCACAACTGCGGCGTGCAAGCCTCTGAGGAACTGGGCTGTTCTTACGAAATCAAGGATGCATCCGGCCGCTTGCTTGGGGGATATTGCCCGCCCGTGATCAAGCATGGTTACGACCGTGTCATCCGGGCGCTCTGAGTCAGCTTCCAATCCCGTTATGTTCGAGAACACGGAATAAAGCCGTACCATTGAGGCCTCAAGAGTTGTACGGTCGCTGTCAGAAAAGAGTATTTCATCTGTAATCTGCTTCAACTGAAGGACAGCGGCGTCAGCATTGGAGGTTCGACTGGAATTGTCTATCGCACCCATATTCTCAACTCTCAACTCTGGCATATCAGCTGCAACGATCCCAGTATTTTGGCTTATGTTCGGTGGAGCGCCGAAGCGACGCGTTCATGAGAGTGTTTTGTTTAGGCCCGCTTTGTGCCTTACGTGCTTGTCGTGACATCATGGCATGCGAGGTGGATCACAGCCTTCACAAATACATTATGAAACCATTTATTTCGATCGTAGCATTAATGATTGGCGTATCCGTTGGCTGTAGCGCATGTAAGTCGACGCGTTCTCAGTCGCTTGCCAACAGCAACTCTACCGTCGCGCAATCTCCCGCTCAGACAAGTAACACGAGCGGACAAGATAAACCAACTTGCCAACTCACTCTGGCGGGAGCTCCTGACATGAGCGGTCTCAGACTTGGGATGACGGCAGAGGAAGTGCTGGGGCTGTTTCCCGGGAGCAGCGAGGACGCAGAAGTCCGTTCCGACTTATCCAGACCAGGCCCGTTTGGAACGTCCAGCTTTTCGATCACACCTGATAAATATGAATCAAAGGAGAAATTCGCCGGCATCAATCAGATTACGGTTAGGCTCCTTGATGGCCGCGTTTCCAATTTTCGCTTTGGTTACAACGGCCCTGAATTCTCACATGTGGATAAATTTGTAGCGAAGTTTTCCGAAGGCAAGAACCTTCCGGCAGATGCCTGGGAACCATATGTTGGCATGGACAATAATCTAAAGATGCTCAAGTGCGCGGACTTTGAGATCAATGTCTTTGCCGGCGGCACGGGTGGTAATCTCAACTACGTGGATATTCGTGATTTGGAGGCTGACAAGAAGCTTCAGGAGCGTCGGAGAAAGGCAAAAGAGAAAGCGACGCCGGAATCAAAGCCGCCTGAAAAGTAGTGAGCGGTTCACCCCGTGAGATAAGCCTTTTGCACGTCGTCCCAGATTGCAGGTTGTATCTCACGGGGTAAAGGCAGTGAGCAGCATGGCGGCTATGCCGCAGCACATAGCGCAAAGCACCACCCGCTGACGCAGGTGGTACTGACTCCTTAACCCACCCGCCGGTGGCGCTGACCCCAGTTTCCTCGATCATTCGCCGTCATTTCGAGCAGTTTTGCGTTGACGGGTTTTCGAACGTGTACTACTCTAGTCGTTCGTTGAACGGATGTTTTGACGCGTAGTCATCTTTCCTGCTGGTCGCGTTGATTCAAAGTAGAATTACCATTCGCTGCTGACAACTGAGAGTCTGGGCTCGAGAAACAAATAGTCGTGAAGCAATCCCTCCATCCCTCCCGCAGCATCCCGCGAGTCGTCGTAGCCTGCTTACTCGCTTTCACGATTCTGATCATGCCGATCGCGGCGGTAGCCGCGCCTTCGATTGCTCGGGCCACCCTGTCCACTAAGACCAATAGGACGGATAAGACAAATAAGACGGATAAGGCTAAGTCAGCCGACGAAGAACTATTTGTCAATCCGCCAACCGCGATGCCGGCGGCTGCGTTGCCCGGTCCGAAACCCGAGCCGGCGCCGGAACCGTTGGCGCCGTTTCTTCCGGGCCCAGTGACGGCGACGATGACCGCCGCGTTGACACCCACCGCCAACAACGGCAACGGTCAGGCCGACCCGGGCGATACCATCAACTACACGGCCATACTCACTAACACCGGATCAGATCCGACCGGTCTTATGTCGCTCAACGACTTCATGGATTCGCACACCTCGTTCGTTGCCGGTTCGATCAAGAGCACGCCCGTCTGTTTCGATCAGTCGGTCAGCACCAACGAGGATGTGGCCAAGGCCATCACGCTAACAGGAGAAGACCCGGACGGCGATGGCATCACTTTCAGCATTGTCTCCGGGCCTTCGAATGGATCGTTGAACCCGGGCGTCGCGGGGGCCAGCCAGACCTACACTCCGGCGGCAAACTTTTTCGGTGCGGACAGCTTCACCTTCAGGGTGAATGACGGAACAACGTCAGGGGCGGGCGCCAATGGCAATTCGAATGAAACGTGCACCGTGTCGATCACGGTGAATCCGGTCAACGACGCACCCACGTTTACAGTGCCGGGCAATCCGGCCGCTGTGAACGAGGATGCCGGCGCGCAGTCAGTGGCGACCTTCATATCACCCGCCAGCGTCAGACCGGCGCAGTCAGGGAACACAACTGAGGATGCCCAGACCGTAAGTTTCGTCATTACCAACAACACGAACCCCGGTCTGTTCTCTACGCCTCCGGCTATCAACGTGGCCGGCGGAGCCTATCCGAAGACCGCAACGCTTACTTACACTTCGGCGGCTAATCAAAACGGCACTGCTACGATCACCTATCACGCACACGACGATGGTGGGACCAGTCCAGGCGTGGACAATTCAGCCGATCAGACTTTCACGATCACAGTTAACGCGGTGAATGATCCGCCGGTGGTAGTTGCGCCCGCAGCTTTCGCGGTTCAGGCCAACATGAAGAGGACCGGTCTCACGGGCCTGCTCGGCAATGTAAATGATAACGCTGATAACGGAGTGAATGGCTGCACCTCAACCACCTTTACCGTCACGAGCGGAAGTATCAGCGCGACGACTCCGGCCGGTGGCGTCGTTTCGAACCTTAACTTGAGTGCCGGTACGTTTGACTTCGAGCCGCCACCGGGTTTCACCGGCGGTAACGCGACGTTCACGTACACGGTGAGCGACACTGGTTGTCCAGGCGTGGGCATCAGTGCACCGGTGACGGTTACCGTCGCAGTCAGCGGCACCGTGATTTGGTTTGTGAATCCTGCCGCTGGAGTCAATGGCACCGGCACGCTCGCCAGTCCATTCAACCTCCTCGCCTCGGCGAACACCGCCATGGGCGTCAACGCCGGCCAGCGAATCTTTGTCTATACAGGGACAACCACCTCTGGCGTAGGCGTGACACTCACTACGTCCCAGTGGCTGATCGGACAAGGAGCCATCGGGACAGACTTCGACACATTGATGGGAATCTCGCCGCCCGCGAACACGATTGCCCGGCCAACCATCAGCACTTCTGGCACCAGCGCCGCTAATCGGCCCACGATTCAGGGCAAGGTGGCGATGAACGGCAGCAGCACGAAGGTTCTGGGCATAAACATCACACCGCCGGCGAATACCCAGGGTTTGACGGCGACGAACGGATCTGCCCCGGGCGCGGGCACTGCGTTGACCGGCCTTCAGCTAGGTGCGTCTCCAACGAGCGATGTGATTGTCAGCACTACGGGCGCCAGCGGCTCCAACGCTATGGGCGTGAGTTTGACCAACGCGGGCGGAAATTTCAACTTCATTAGCGTTACGACGAACGGCGGACTTGGCATCAGCGCTGACACGATCGGCAGCGGATCGACGATGAACTTCGGCCCGGTAAGCATTAGCAACCGGTCAGGCACTGGCGTCTTCATTAACAATGCCCAAGGCACGATCACGTTTGGCGCGACGACCATCCCCAATCCGGCTGACGCCGGCGGCTACGGTATCCGCATCGACAATTCCAGCGCAACCGTCACCATACCGACCGCCACCATCAGCGATCCCCATACGGTAACTGCTCAAACCGATCCCGACACGGATCTCATTCCGAACACGGATGGTGACGGAGATGCCATCTTCCTGAAGAACAATACCGGCAGCTTTACGCTCAGCGGTGGGACGCTGTCCAACTGCGGTAACGACTGCATTGACGGTCGCACCGTGCAGACCCTTACGCTCACCAACGTCACGATTGACACTCCCGGCCAGGAAACCGGTGGTCAGGGCCAGGGCGGCCACGGCATTTCGCTTATTGACGTCAGCGGCACTTCAAACCTGACCGGCCTCCTCATCAAGCAGTTTCTGCGAAGCCAAGTCGATGGGTTCCGCGCGATCAATACTAATAAGAATGCCACCGTCAACGTGATCAACTGCCGCTTTGAAAATACCGCGGCGGCGGGCGCCTCGGATGGCAACGACGGGCTTTTCTTTGAAGGCCGTGGCACCTCGAATATGACTACGGTCATCGATGAAGCAAGTCCCGACGCCACCCATTTCAGCAGATTCCAGGGCCTGTTCGGTGACGGAATTCAGATCAGCACCGGCGCCGTCAGCACCGGCAAGATGACCACGACGGTGAAGAATACGGATTTCAAGGATGCCTATCAGGGGCTTACGCAGACCGGGAGCGGCAACAACGGACTCAGAATCGCCGGCGTGGGTGGCGGTAAGCACGCCGTCGATATTCAGAACAACATATTCCTCAACGTCAACAAACCCCTGTTTGCCCAGGGCGTAATAAGTCTTTTCATTAACGACAACTCTGAAGTCAAAGGAACGATCGCCGGCAACACGATTACTAATGCAACGCAAGCGGGCATCCAGGTCTTTGCCGACAACGCGGCGGGTCAGACGATTACCGACATGGACCTGATTATCCAGAACAACACGCTGGATAACATCAGCTCGCAGGGAATAATCGTGCAGATGACAGTGACAGGTGGCACGCTCGCGGGCTGCGACTTTCGCATTCTCAACAATAATATCGGGCAAACCACCCCAGTGGGCGATGGCGAAGTGATGTTCGGCTTTGGCGGCGGCCCGAACTCATCCGCGGAAGGAATCCTGTTCAGCACGCGCGGCACACCAAAGACCTGCAATCTGAAGGTGGCTAACAATAATGTGAAGATCAACGCCAACGGCGTTAACGCCGGCTTCCCGCCCTCCAACGAGGTGCTGCAACTTTCGGTGTCTGAGAGCGCGACCCTCAATGCGACGGTGCAGAACAATCAGCTTCTTGAACTCGACGATATCGCGAACGGAGCTGCCTTCTTTGGACAATCATTCGGCGCCGGAACTCCGAACGTTTGTCTGGACTTCACCGGTAACACCGGCAATACAAATATTGATTTCTTCCTTCAGAAGGCGGCAGGGGGAAGCTTCGTTATTGAAAACGTGGCGAATGTAGTCGCCGCCAACACGGGTGTCTGGAGCCCGGCGAATCCGAGCGCTTCCGGGTACGCCAATTCTGCCGGCTGCACCGAGCCGCCTGTGGGCATAACGCAATTGTGGGTTCCCGACAACGGGCAGAAGGATTATCTTGCGGCTCGGCCTGAGACGGCTTTGCAAAACAGCCGCGCTGAATCACTGGCCTTCCTAAATATCAAGACCGACTTCGTTTCCATTTTTGGAAGTTTCCCAGGGAGTTTCCATAGAGACACGCAGTCTGCGCCCACCGTGCCGATGGCAAACGAGACTCTGTCATCGCAGGTCATAGCCGGAGTGGAAGGCTGGCGCGAAAGCTCTGAGTCTCGAGTTTCGAGTCTCGAGTTTCGAGTTAAGACAGAACAAGATAACCAGAAGGCCGAACGAGATGCGCCTGCCCGCGTTGCGGATGCTAAGTCGGACGGCGCGCCGTACGGGCCGCGCATCGTCAAAGCGTCGTACGAGCCGGATCGGGGCAGTAGCCCGCGCGTATGGGAGCAAGTTCAGCCGCAGAGCGGCGCAATGTCTATCGCTCCCGCTCGACGAAACGATTCCCAACTCCGTAGGAGCGAAATACTCCCAGCGACCGGCACGAACATTGCGCTCCTACGGAGCGCCAGAACCGATTCGGGCCCACAGGTCTATAAACATCCCGTCCCTACGGGACTGAAACTGAATCACGCTCGGCGCGCGTTGAAAGCAAACAACAGCGCCAGGACTAGATCGGTTGCGCCGATGCCGGTCAGCGGTGGGACATTCCCGATCAATGGCACCGGCCCGGGATTCATTCTGCTGGCCGGCAAGTCAACCACGATCACATTCAGCGCGACGCTGAACAATCCGCCGAACCTGGCCGGACCAATTAGCCCGCAGGTGCAAAATCACGGCACGTTGTCGGGGGCGTTCTCGAACAACCCGATTGACACCAATACGGTCACCACAGTCGTTGATCTGTTCGATTCGACGACCACTGTTACTTCGTTGCCTACCTCGTCGAACACCGGCCAGCCGGTTACCTTCACGGCCGCGATCGGCACCTCAGGCTCGCCCTCCGGGTCAGGAACCAACCGGACGGGAACAGTTGACTTCAGGTCCGACGGGATCACAATTCCGGGATGCGGTGCCCAGACGGTAAGCTCTAATCAGGCGACGTGCACTACTTCGGGTCTGTCAACGGCCACGCACGTCATCACTGCCCTGTACACCGGTGACGGCAACTTCGATCCGAGCAACGGCACGCTGGCGGGCGGTCAAGTCGTCACTCAGTCGGGCACGACGACCGCGGTTACGTCTTCGCTGGATCCGTCTCTGGTAACCCAGAACGTGATCTTCACGGCCACCGTTACTTCGAACACGGGGGTCGTTGGACCGCCGACCGGCACGGTGCAGTTCAAGGATAACGGCCTCAACCTCGGCGCAGCACAGACTCTGAATGGCAGCGGCGTGGCCACGCTAGCGACATCAGCGTTGGCCGCGGGCACGCACCCGATCACTGCTGAATACAGCGGTGACACTAACTTCGCTACCAGCACCGGCACCTTAGCTACGGATCCGCAGGATGTTAACAAGTCCGACACTACGACCCTGCTCGGGTCTTCGGTGAACCCGTCTACGCCCACTCAGAACGTGACGTTTACGGCGACGGTCAGTTCTTCGACTTCGGTAACGGGACCACCCACGGGCACGGTCACTTTCATGGATGGCGTGAATCCGCTGGTCTGCGACAATGGCAGCACCAGCGTGCAAACACTGAGCGCCGGGGCAGCCACGTGCGATACGAATGACCTGACTACAGCGACGCACAGCATTACGGCGGTGTACGGCGGCGACCCGACATTTAACGGCAACACGTCGAACGCGGTCTCACAGGAGGTGAGCCAGACGGCCACCACGACGGCTTTGGTGTCGTCGTCGAACCCGTCTGCCCCGGCTGTAAACATAACCTTCACGGCGACAGTCAGTGCAGCTTCAGGCACGCCCACCGGCACGGTCACGTTCATGAACGGGGTAAATCCGCTGGTTTGCGACAACGGCAGCACCAGTGTTCAGCCGCTTACCGGCGTCATTGCGACCTGCGACACCAACGATCTGCCAGAGCTCGGTTCGCCACACAGCATCACGGCCGTATACAGCGGCGACACGACCTTTAGCGGCAGCACGTCGAATACCGTCCTGCAGGTGATTACTTCATGCTCTGCTTCGGTCGTGGTGACGAACACCACTGACAGCGGCGCGGGCAGCTTGCGCGCGGCCATAACTACTGGCGTGTGCGAGGGCGGCACCATCACGTTTGACGACGTAGCCTTCGCCGCGCCTGGTCCGTACACGATTGAACTGCTGGATGCTAACGGCGAGCTGCTGATCGGTAAGAGCATGACGATCACGGGTCCAGGCGCGAGCGTCTTAACGGTTAAGCGAGCTGCTGCCGCGGCAACCAACTTCCGCGTTTTCGAGATTGCGGCAACCAAGACCGTAACGATTTCCGGAATGACGATCAGCAACGGCAACGTCGTAGGCACTGCTGCTGCCGGCGGCTCGGGCTTACCCGGCGGCGCGGCTTCTGGCGGCGGTATCTTCAACGCCGGCATACTTACGCTTTTGAACGTGGTCGTCAGCGGCAATAAAGCCACCGGCGGCATCGGCGGTTCCAGCCCTGGAATTGGCGGCGCCGGCGGTGACGCGAAGGGCGGCGGCATCTTCAGTAGCGGCTCAGTGACGTTGACGAATACAACCGTCAACGGCACCAACTCAGCCACCGGCGGTAAGGGTGGTGACTCCCCAGCCACGAACGGCACTGGCGGAGCGGGCCTGGGCGGTGGCGTCTATAGCCTCGGCACACTGACGCTGACCTTAACCAACTCGACCATCGCAGGGAACACCGCCACTGGCGGCGCCCCTGGCACCGGAGGTGTGGGTGGCAGCGCTGGCAGCGGATCGGGCGGCGGTATTTACAACGACGGCTCCACGGCCGCGGCAACTGCGACGATCACAAACAGCACTATCAGCACCAACACGGCGAGTCTAAACGGTGGCGGCATCTTCAACATCGGTGTCACCGACAACGCTACCCTGACGATCACCAACAGCACCATTAGTGGTAACACCGCCAATAACAATGGTGGCGGAATCTTCAACCAGAGCGCCACCGGCAACACCACCCTCACCAGCGTTACTGTGACCGGCAATCGCGCCGATAACGATACCGCTTCGGGCGGCACTGGCGGCGGCATCAACCGGGTCAGTGGCACTGTCACCTTGAAGAACACGATTGTCGCCGGCAACTTCGTTGGAGGTAGTCCCAGCACAACTGCTGATGACATCGCCGGGACGCTTGACGCGACCAGTACTTACAACCTGATTGGCGATGCGGCCAGCAGCGGCGGGCTTACCGATGGCGGCGGTAACAAGAACATAGTGGGCAACGCCGGCGCGGGTACCATTGTCATCACGACGATCTTGAACCCGACGCTGGCCGACAACGGCGGACCGACCAGGACGCATGCGCTGGTTAACGGTAGTCCGGCCCTGGAAAAGGGCAACGCTTTCGCCTTGACGACTGATCAGCGGGGCTTTACACGGCCGGTTAACTTCGACTCTATAGCGCCAATTGCGCCATACGATGACACGGACATTGGCGCTTACGAGTTGCAGGTAACGCCAGGAACTCCCAACGCGCCAGACCTCGATGCGACCAGCGACACGGGCGTCAGCAGCACCGACAACCTCACCAGCGACACCAGTCCGACCTTCACGATCACCGGCGTCACTTCCGGCGCGACGGTTGAATTGTTGCGCGATGTCAGCCCGGGCACCGGCACGCTGCAGGTTGAGACAGCGACCGTTAGCGGCGGACCGATCACGTCCGGGACCAACCAGGTCGTGACCTTGACCGTCCTCGGGACGGTTACAGTCGCCGGCGATGCCTCGGTAACTGTAACGGCTGTTGGTATGACCGGCACGCCCAAGACGATCCTCGTTGCAGTTGATCCGGGTAACGCCGATGCAGTGGCGGTTCAGATTCGCGCTGCGCTCACTGCCGACCCCAACATCGGAGATGGGACTACCGGGTTCTTTACGGTCTCAGGCACCGGCCCAGACGTAGTCTTGACGGCCAAGGTAAAGGCTGCCAACGACGGCACGATGAAGTTGAAGATCAATAGCTGCGCCTGCACCGGACTAACTACGCCGGTGGAGAGCGTGACCACGATTTCAGGCGTAGCGCCGGGCAATGCGACGGTTACGGTGACGGCCACGGGGATGAACAACAGTCCCAAGACGCTTAACGTCGCAGTCGGTGACGGCGACACTGCGGCTCAGGTGGCCGTGAAGATGCGCGCGGCGTTGAGTGCTGATCCGGACATCAGCGCCTTCTTCACGATCGCGGCTGGCCCGCTGCCCGAGGACATCAAGTTAACGGCCAAAACAGCCGCCGCGGATGACGCATTCCTGAACATTGCTACGAACAACGGAACTTGCACAGGTTTAACTCCTGCTCCAACGTCTGCGAATACCCCGCCGCCGGGCGCGGCCGGCCCGGTCGTGGTTGCCAGCGGCATCGCTGCGGGAACAAGTATTCAACTGACCGACCCGAGTGTCGCAGCCTCAGTCACGCCCTACCTGTACACTGCTCGCCAGACTGTTAGCGGCGCGCCGAGAAGCCCGCAGTCCGCTTCCCTCAGCGTCACGATTGATAACCCAGACACGACCGCTCCTACCGTGAGCATCACGGCGGTTTCACCCGATCCGCGCAACACGAGTGTGAGTTCGATCACGATCGTCTTGAGCGAACCGGTCAGCGGTTTCGATCTCGCGGATCTGACTTTGAAGCGCAACGCGGGCCCCAATCTGTTAACCGGCGGGCAGACGCTGACGAGTGGCGACAACATAACCTGGACGCTTGGCAACCTGAGCGGGCTCACGGGCACGGCGGGCACATACGTCTTGAAGCTGACCGCCTCAGGCTCGGGCATCATCGACACGTCGAGTAACCCGCTCGTGACCGATGCGACGGACACATGGGTAGTGGAGACGACCGCTCCCACCGTCAGCATCACGGCGGTTTCACCCGATCCGCGCAACACGAGTGTGAGTTCGATCACGATCGTTTTCAGCGAAGCGGTCACCGGTTTCGACCTTGCGGATCTGACTCTGAAGCTCAACGCGGGCGCCAATCTATTAACCGGCGGGCAGACGCTAACGAGTGGAGATAATGTCACCTGGACGCTTGGCAACCTGAGCGGGCTCACCGGCACGGAGGGCACATACGTCTTGAAGCTGACCGCT
>Ga0137442_1000051_pt1 | contig 31463 bp, 10 predicted proteins | sample EasRivERMGT266_2_FD_102329 | JGI IMG/M metagenome (GOLD analysis project Ga0137442, IMG submission 102329) | Soil microbial communities from meander-bound floodplain in the East River, Colorado, USA - East River MetaG ERMGT266_2 | ecosystem: Environmental > Terrestrial > Soil > Floodplain ... | reverse complement strand
CGCTCACTCTCACTCAGCAGCGGCAACCGAGAGATGCGCTCCTCCGCCTTCCCTACTATCCCCTCCAGCAACACCTCGTAGTGCCCCAGCATCCGCTCGATCGTCCCAACTGCAAACAAATCCGCCCGGTAGATGATCTTGATTGCTGTTTCCGGCGCTGTTTGAAACCGCAGACTCAATGGGCAACCTGTCTTATCAGAGATCGTGAAGTTACGAACGTTGAGACGTCCTTTCACTACAGATGAGGACTGAATTGCAGCGGGGTTAGCATGTACCAACTTGGTTTGAAAAAGAGGACGGGTCTCAGGTGCGCCGCTCCACTGCCGGATGAGTGCCTGCGATACGTGTGTGTGTTGATGCCACTCAGTCTCTTGAGCATGAATCTCTTTTAACCATTCTGATACTACTTCATTGTCAGGCACGCGCACTCGAGTCGGCAGTTCACTGACGAATTGTCCGGCAATTGACTCGGCGTTATGCAAGCCCGCCGGACGAACCGATGCTTCGATTCCAAAGACGACTTCATCCTGACCGCTGTAGCGACTCAGCAATAAAGACCACGCGGCTTCAATGATGGTGTCGAGAGATAGCTGTTGCTCCTGCGCAAAATTCCTTAATCGGGCAGTCAACGTTTCTGAGAATTTCATTTCTCGCTCTTCAAACGCCTGTTGCGCGGAAGAGTTCGGCGGCACGCGATGCAAAGACAGAGAAGTTGGCTCGGTGAATTCTCCAATGTGCCGCCGCCAGAATGCTTTCGTTGCGGGCAGATTCTGCTGTCTTAACCATGCGATGTAATCGGAATACTGCGGACCCCGCGGCAACGATAAAAGCTGGCCCTGGCGAAGACGGTCGTAGAGCAAGGTGACCTCGCCCAATATGAGTGAGGCGCTATCATCGTCCAGTAGCAAGCGGTGATAGTCCCAGATGAACAGGAAAGTATCTTCAGCAGTACGACAAAGCGTGAGACGCATGAGAGGCGCTTCCCCTGGATCGGCTACCCATGCGCAATTTGTTTGCTGCCAGTCGGCTATTTGCTTTTGTTGATCCTCAGGAGACATCTCCCGCCAGTCCTGCTGCTCCAAAGGGACGCTCAATTCCCGTTGCACTATCTGCACAGGTTTTTCGAGACGCTTCCACCCGAAGGACGTCCGCAGAGTTGAGTGGCGAGTGATTGCCTGCTGCCAAGCCTCCTCGAAGATCTGAACATTCAGAGAGCCCTCCAACTCGCAGGTTAACTGCCCCGTATAACGCTCTGCGTCGCACTTGCCAAGGCATGCTGCCAGGATGTCCTCCTGCATGGGGGCAAGCGGATAAATTCCTTCAACCCTTCTTATGTCCATCGCTTTATCGTTTCTCGAGATGTGTTCCCGAGGCGGTCAATGAATCTTTTTTTTTGGAAAATTGGAACTGCTGACAAGCGAGCGTTGGTCCGTGCGGCTGCCAAACCCAAGTTAGCTCGTAGTGAGTATGAGATTTTCAAAGTCCTTCTGGCTCAGACCGGCCTCGGGGAAGTCTGCCGCACTGAGGCCGCCCATCTCTTCGTCGCGCAGCAGATGTAAATCCGAAATGGGTTCGTCAGGGTTCAAGACAATACTTTCGAGGAGATTCCGAAAGTGTTCCAACATTCGAGTGATGGTACTATCGTCGAAGAGGTCGGTCCGATAGGTTAAACTGCCGACCAAACCGTGCTCGGACTCAGCCATGGAAAGGAGCAGATCGAAGATCGCGGCATCGGTGCTAACCTCGACGGGACTCAGCTTTAGATTCGACAACGTAAGCGAAGGCCCCAGGTTGTCATGCAGCACGAACGCGACTTGGAACAGCGGGTTATGACTCAGACTGCGCTCTGGCTGCAATTCCTCAACCAGTTTCTCGAACGGCAAATCCTGATGAGCATAAGCGCCAAGCGCTACATCCCTCACGCGCCGCAGCAACTCTAAGAACCTGGAATTCCCTGAAGGCTTAATCCGCATCACGAGCATGTTCACGAAAAAACCGATGAGCCCCTCAATCTCAGAGCGGTTGCGATTCGCGATATCGGTGCCAACGAGGATGTCCTCCTGTCCCGAGTAGCGGTAAAGCAAGACGGCGAAAGCGGCCAGCAGCGTCATGAACAGTGTGGCGCCCTCTCTCCGGCTTAACTCCTTCAGCGCGTCGGTCACTTCTGTCCCCAACTCCAAAGATCTCTTCGCACCGCGGTAGTTCTGCACCACTGGCCGCGGCCGATCGGTCGGGAGTTGCAGAATCGGAGGCCCAACTAACTGTCCCTTCCAGTATTCTAATAACCCCTCCATCACTTCACCTTGCACGTATCCCCGCTGCCACTCTGCGTAGTCCGCGTATTGAATCTTCAAGTCGTTGAGCGGCGACGGCCCTCCCTGGCTGAAAGCCTCATACAACGCCACCATTTCGCGGACGAGCACACCCATTGACCAGCCGTCGCTGACGATGTGGTGCATCGTAAGGAGCAATACGTGATCATCGTCGGAGAGCTTCAGCAGCCGCGCACGCAGCAGTGGTCCCACTGACAGATTGAACGGCGCATGCGCCTCATCCGTCGCCAGGCGCCGCGCCTCCGCCTCGCGCTCTCGCGATCCGAGGTGCTTCAGTTCAACTAGTGGCAAGCGGACATCCACATCAGGTTTGATGACCTGCACCGGCTCTCCATCAACCAGGGCGAATGTGGTGCGCAGAGATTCGTGCCGGTCAAAGAGTTCGCGCATGCTCCGCTCGAGCGCAGCCACGTCGAGCTGCCCCTCCAGACGCACCCCGACTGGCAGATTGTAGGAATGCCGGGTCGATTTCAACTGGTCCATGAACCACAGCCGCTGCTGTGCGAACGAAAGGGGTGGCAGCCCAGGCCTGTCGCGCGGTACCACGGGCCCGGCGGGCGGCAGCGCTCCGCTCCGGAACTCCTCGATGGTGCCGGACAGCGCCGCTACTGTTGGCGACTCGAAGAGAGCGCGCAGAGGGATTTCTACTTGAAAAGCGTCCCTCACCCTGGAAACCAACTGCGTGGCCAGCAAAGAGTGGCCACCCAATTCGAAAAAGTTGTCGTGGAGGCCGACGCGATCGACACCTAATACTTGCGCCCAGATACCAGCCAGTAACTCCTCAGCCGGGCTGGAAGGCGAGGCAAAGGACGCGGCGGTGTGCTCGCTGATTAACTGACGGGGAGCAGGAAGAGCGCGGCGGTCTATCTTGCCGTTCGGCGTCAGCGGAAACGCGTCGAGCGCGACGAAGAACGACGGAACCATGTAGTCCGGTAGTTTTTCTTTGAGATAACTACGTAGTTTCGGTGCGAGCCCACTGGTAAATTTGGCCTGCAAAGGATTGTTGGCGTACTTTGTCCAGGAGCTCGCCGCGACGGCCTCGGGATCTGAAGCACTCAACGGCACGGCGACGGACTTAGCAGTCTTCTTCGTTTGACGCCTGAACATTACGTCGAACAGGCCGTCCGCCCCCGCGTTCGTCCTATCTATCTCAACGGAGTACGGCAAGACTTCCTCGAATGTCCAAAACTCTTCAGGTTCGATAGCCTCACCACCGAACGATTCGTTCAACGCCGCCCGCAACTCGCCGATGGGTTTGTCGTCACGCGCCGCTGACAGCAGCTCGACCATCTTCGTCTCAGTCTGCAAACGGGCGTTCGGCACCCTGACAATGTGTAACGCCTCTGGCTCGGTTTCGAGCAGAAGTTCTCGCACGCTCGCCGGGGTCAGTGTTTGCACCTGCCAATCCAGGGGTAAGGGCTCTGTAGTGGGATGCCTGTCCGCACCCACGCTTAGAACGACATCGTAACGAAAGCACGTAAGCTCGTTATGATGGCGGCCACGTTTGAGTTCTATTCGCACGTCGCTGATTTGGGGAAAGTGGCTCTGGAGCGCAGTGAAGAAAGCCGGATCGACGACCAGTTCTTCCTCCTGGGCGATGCCCTTCCGTATCCGCCGGCGCAACTGCGCCGCCGTCGTCGAGGCTTCGGCTTGATGCATTTGGACGGAGGTGTGGAAGGTTTCCAGCAACGGCAGACTGCGGAGGTCTCCAAGAAAAATGGCGCCCGCGGGCGCGATCACGCGCATGACTCCTTTCAGTACCCGCAACAGATGATCGATGTCAGGGAAATATTGCGCAACAGAGTTCAAGACCACCACGTCAAACGGTTCGGTCTGGAACCAGGAAAAATCATCCGCCGTCTTTTGCAGCAGTGTGACTTGGGCTGGCTGCCAGGCAGCCAGATGCCGACGTATATGATCAAGCGCGTTAGGCGAAATATCGGTACCAAAATACTCCTCGCAATGCGGGGCGATGCGCGAGAGCAACAGGCCGGTGCCGCAACCGATTTCGAGCACACGTCTGGGCTCCAGAGAGAGAATTCGCTCGACGGTGTGATCGACCCATTCGCGCATTTCCTCCGCCGGGATTGGCAGTCCACTGTAGCTGCTGTTCCAGCCGATGATGTTGAACGAAGGTTCTGTTTGAATGCACGGCAGGCTGTAGGTTTCGTCCCAAGCCAACTGCCACTGTGCAATCTGTTCCTTGCGCCATTCGGCTTTGATTGCTTCTTCGTCCGCCCCGTCAAAGTTTGAGTCGGTGACTACATAGGCGACGAGGCTCTTTTCACCAGGCGTGTCCTCGCGAGCAGTGACAACGGCTCCGCGTACCAACGGATGCTGCTCTAGAATAGTTTCAATCTCACTAAGTTCGATGCGAAAACCCCGAATTTTCACTTGATGATCGATGCGTCCGAGAAATTCGACGTTACCGTCTGGCAAGTATCGCGCGAGGTCGCCTGTCCGATATAGGAGTTCGCCGTGGCGTCCAAACGAATGAGGGACGAACTTCTCGGCCGTCAATTGCGGTCGCCTGAAATAGCCCCTCCCCAGACCATCGCCGCCGATATACAACTCGCCAGGAACACCGACAGGAGCCGGTTGGAAATTTTCGTCAAGCAAATAGAATTCAGTGTTGGCGATCGGACGACCGATGAGCACTTGCCCATTCCCTGATTCGATCCGATGAATGGCCGACCAGATGGTCGTCTCCGTCGGGCCGTACATGTTCCACAAGGATCCACAACACGTAAGCAGCCGGTTAGCGAGTTCACGCGGCAAGGCCTCGCCGCCACAGAGAATCTTCAAACGTTCGTTTCCCTGCCACCCCGCTTCCAGCAACAGACGCCAGGTCGCGGGTGTGGCCTGCATTATCGTGGCGCCAGAGCGGGTTAGCTCTGCTTTCAACTGAGCACCGTCCGAAGCTACCTCGCGGCTGACGATGCGAACACAAGCACCGACCGTCAACGGCAGATAAAGTTCAAGTCCGGCGATGTCGAACGAGAGCGTCGTAATGGCAAGGATAACGTCTTGCGAAGTCATGCCTGGCTCCTGGCGCATTGAGTTGAGGAAGTTCACCACTGCACGATGCGGGATTTGCACCCCCTTGGGCTTACCCGTCGAACCCGATGTGTAGATTACATAGGCGAGATTATCGCCGGTTGCTTCGTTCGACGGGTTCTCGTTACTCTCCTGTGCGATCGTTGACCAATCACTGTCCAGACGGATGATCTGCCCGCGATATTCCGGCAATCCTCCCAGCGCATCTTCCTGAGTGAGCAGAACAGATACTTTCGCATCGTCCAGGATGAAAGCCAGACGCTCATTCGGATACGCCGGATCCAGGGGCACGTAGGCCGCTCCAGCCTTGAGAATTCCGAGCAACCCCACAACCATTTCCAACGAGCGCTCGATGCAAATGCCGACGAGTGATTCCGCCCCAACTCCGAGCTTGCGTAGATGACGGGCCAATTGATTGGCGCGCCCGTCCAAATCGCGATAGGTCAACTGCCCTTCTCCGAGAGTTATCGCCAATTGGTGTGGTGTTTGCGCCGCCTGCGACTCGAAAAGTTCGTGCAAACAAATTTCCTTCGGGTATTCTCTTGCGGTGTCGTTCCACTCAACCAGGACCTGCTGCCGCTCATCTTCTGTCAAAAGGGTGATGTCTGAAAGACGCTGCTCCACGTCTCGGGCCCATTCTTTGAGCAGTGCTTCGAAATGTCCGAGCATCCGGTTGATGGTTGCTTCATCGAAAATGTCCGTGTTGTACTCAAATGCTCCTGAGAGTCTTTCGTCCCGCTCGACCATAGATAAGAGCAGATCGAATTTCGACGTGTGGTTGTGGACGGGTAAAAGCCGAATGGTGAGATTCGGAAGTTCCAGCACGCCGCGCGGCGCATTTTGTAGAATGAACATCACCTGGAACAACGCTTGCCGGTCGAGATCACGCTCCGGCTGCATGGCTTCGACCAGCTTTTCGAATGGCAAGTCCTGATGCGTGTATGCACCGAGGGACACCTCGCGCATCCGCTGAAGCACCTCGCGACACGTCGGGTCGCCGGAGAAGTCGGTACGCAACACGAGCGTGTTGACAAAGAACCCGGTGAGGTTTTCGACCTCCACCCACTTGCGGTTCGCAATCGAAGTGGCGACGACGATGTCTTGCTGTTTCGAATAGCGGTAGAGCAGTGCCTTGAATCCTGCGAGCAACGTCATGAAGAGTGTCACGCCTTCACGTCGGCTCAAATCGTTGAGTGCTTTGGTGAGGTCCGGCGAGAAAGTGAATTCGCTCAGTGCGCCGCGAAATGTCTGCACGGCGGGACGCGGACGATCGGTTGGCAATTGCAGCAACGGGTCGGCGCCGCGCAAGTGCTCTTTCCAATACGATAGGAGGTCTTCGAGCGTCTTGCCTCGCAGCCATTGTCGCTGCCAGTGGGCAAAGTCCGCATACTGTATAGGAAGTTCGGGCAGCGCAGCCGGATTCCCCGCTGAACGAGCAACATATAGCTCCAGGAAGTCACGCACCAACGCGCCTTCCGTCCAACCGTCGTGTACCAGGTGGTGTTCGGTCAGCATCAGGATGTGTTCTTCCTCGCCCAAACGCAACAAGACCAAACGCCACAGTGGGCCCCGCGCGAGGTCGAACACCCGTCCGCCCTCGTCTAGAACTATCCGGTGCGCCTCGGCCTCGCGCTCGCTTTGCGGCAGCTGGCGCAGGTCAATCACCGGCAAGCTCACCGGCGCAGGCGGATGAATTACCTGCTTCGGACGTCCGTTCACGCTCGGGAAGGTCGTCCGGTAGACTTCGTGGCGCGCCACGACTTCACCAATCACCTTCTCCATCAGGGGCACGTTCAGCGGGCCCTCGATTTGGAGCGGCCGCAAGACGTGATATGCAGCGCTCTCAGGATCGAGTTGGTTGAGGAACCACAAGCGCTCCTGCGCAAACGAAAGTGGCAAGTCATCGTCGCGCGGAACAGGGACGAGCGGTGGGGTCTGCAATCCTCGCTCCGTCCTGATCATCGTCTCGACCGTCTCGGCTAAGCCGGCAACTGTCGGTGACTCGAAAATCCGACGCAGAGGTATTTCGATCTTGAAAGTCTCGCGCACTCTGGAAAAAAGTTGTGTGGCCAGGAGGGAATGTCCGCCCAGATCGAAGAAATTATCCTCGACGCCGACCTGCTCGAGTTCGAGCACTTCGCACCAGATTCCGGCCAACACTTCTTCGATTGGCGTACGCGGTGCCACGAACGTCTCTGACGGTCCCGACTGCTGCGGCGCGGGCAACGCACGACGGTCAACTTTTCCGCTTGGCGTGAGCGGCATCGTGTCCAAAACGACGAAACTCGCGGGCACCATGTAGTCCGGCAATTTCTCACGCAGAAGGCCGCGCAGATCGTTGACTGAAGCTGAGTGCCCCTCACGCCAGACGACGTAAGCAACCAAACGCTTGTTACCCGGCGCGTCCTCACGGGCCAGCACAACCCCATCGAGCACGGACGGATGCTGTCGCAGCGAAGTTTCGATCTCGCTCAGTTCGACGCGGAAGCCGCGAATCTTCACCTGCGAGTCCACCCGTCCGAGAAATTCGATTTCACCCTTCGACGAGTAGCGAGTTAGGTCGCCGGTGCGGTAGAGGCGCGCTCCGGGCTCTCCGCCGAACAAGTTCGGAATGAATCGCTCGGCCGTCATGCCGGGACGGTTGAGGTAGCCACGCGCTAAACCGGTGCCTCCGACGTAGAGTTCGCCGGCGACTCCTATGGGGACGGGCTGAAGTTGACTGTCAAGCACGTAAGTCTCTGCGTTGGGGATCGCACGGCCGATGGGAATTTCACCCGGGGCATCAACGGCGTCCGCGTCGGAAGTCAACTCATGCATCGTAACGACAATGGTCGTCTCTGTCGGACCGTAAGTGTTAACTAGACGGATGCGCTCTCCGACGTGACTTCGCCACGCGGCGAGTCGTTCCGGCAGAGCCTTCTCACCGCCGAGTATTACCAGGCGTAAGCTCGGCGGAAATGTGAGCGACTCGTGATCGAGCCTGGCCATGATTTCGTGCCAATAAGCAGTCGGTAAGTCAAGCACGGTGACTCCCCACTGCGCGCACTTTTCGAGAAACGCGGCCACCGAACCCAGCATCAATTCGGTACGAAGAACGAGGGTCGCGCCGCTAGTCAGACAGGGGTAAATTTCTTCCGCGCTAGTGTCGAAACTCAGTGAAGCAAACTGTAGAACACGATCGCCCGGCGTAATGGCGAACTCCCTGCCCGCGATTCTGGTGTAGCTCGCCAGCGATTCATGTTGCACCGCCACGCCCTTCGGTCCTCCCGTCGAGCCGGAGGTGTACATCACATAAACAAGATTAGCGGGCGTCACAGCGACGACCGGGTTTTCCGCACTCCCCTGAGAGATCTCTTCCCTCATCGTGCTCATACAAACTTCACGGACCTTGGCCGACACCTGCTGTTCTCGGGCTGGGTCGTCTGTCAGGACGATTGAAGCTTTGGCGTCGTCCAGCATCATGGCTAGACGCTCAGACGGATAGGACGGATCGAGCGGCAAGTAAGCACCGCCGGCTTTGAGCACGCCCAGCACCGCAACGATCATCTCCAGCGAGCGGTCCATAAGAATGCCCACACGTGCTTCCGGCCCTACGCCAACCTGTCGGAGGTAATGGGCGAGTTGGTTTGCGCGGCGGTTCAGTTCTGCATAGCTCAACTGCTCATCTCCGAAAACAACCGCTGTCGCTTCGGGAGTACGCTCAACTTGAGCCTTGAATAATTGGTGTATGCACGAGCTTGGAGCTGGGGCGGCGCCAGTCCGGCTCCAATTTTTGAGCAGCATCTGGCGTTCGGAGACTGAGAGTAACTGCGCGTCCGAGAGCCGCTGGTCCGGATCTGCAACGATGCTTTCCAGCATGACCTCGAAATGTTGCGCCATTCGCGCGATGGTCACGCCGTCAAAGAGGTCCGTGTTGTATTCCCAAGAACCTTGCAACCCTTCAGGCTTCTCAATTAGTTCCAGCGTCAGATCGAACTTCGCGGTTCCAGTGTCAATCTCCAACAGCTCCAATTTCAGGTTCGTCAGTTCGAGGGCGGGCATCGGAGTAGACTGAAGAATGAACAATACCTGGAAGAGAGGATTCTGACTGAGGTTTCGTTCAGGTTGCAGGACATCGAGGACCATCTCCACAGGCAGGTCCTGATGCGCAAAAGCCCCAATCGCGATCTCCTTTACGCGTCGGAGCAATTCGCGAAACGTAGGATTTCCGCTCATCTCTGCCCGCAACACAAGTGTGTTCAGAAAGAACCCGATGAGGCCTTCCGTTTCACCTCGGTTGCGTCCGGCGATGGTCGAGCCGACGGTGAAATCGGCTTGCCCCGAGTAGCGATGAAGTAGCGTTTGGAATGCCGCAAGCAGCGTCATAAACAGCGTGGCATCTGCTTGACGGCTGAAAGCTTTGAGTGACTCGGTTAAGTTTTTGCTCAGCGAGATCTGGTGCCTGGCTCCTATATAAGATTGACTTGCGGGACGCCGCCGATCCGTCGGGAGCTGCAGCGCCGGCAGACGGCCGCTTAACTGACTCTTCCAATACTCGGTGAGTTCCTGCGCTGCCTCGCTTTGCAGATGCTCTCTCTGCCACTCTGCGTAGTCCGCGTACTGAATCGGCAGTTCGTTCAACGGTGAATGCTCGCCCCGGCTGTAGGCTTCGTAGAGCGCCGCCATCTCTCGGACGAATACCCCCGCTGACCAGCCGTCGCTGATAATGTGGTGCATGGTCAGCAGCATGATGTGCTCGTCATCGCAGAGCCTGAGCAATCGCGTTCGCAGCAATGGCCCAGTCTTGAGGTCAAACGGTTCGCGCGCGTCGTCGACGGCCAGCCGCAGCCCACGCTCCATCCGCTTGCCTTCCGGGAGATGTCCAAGGTCTACTACTGCCAGCCCTAACTCCACCGCAGGCGAGATGACCTGCACGGGTCTCCCATCAAGCGTGGCGAAGGTCGTGCGCAAAGATTCGTGCCGACGGACTACCTCACGTAGACTTTTCTCAAGCGCCAACACGTCGAGCCGACCGCTCAGACGCACGGCCGCGGGAACGTTGTAGGCGGGGCTACCCGGTTCTAGCTGGTCGAGAAACCACAGCCGCCGTTGCGCAAAAGATGTGGGGAATACAAAGACCTCTTCAGCCATCGAAGTGTCCTGGAGCAGACTTTTCTTTTAGATCATCGAGAACCACGAGCGTTCCCTGTGCAGAAACCTTCATGCGATAAGCGTCACGCCGGCGTGGCTCGATCACAGTGGCCGGTGACGCACCATTACCTTCGCCTGCCTTTTCGATCGACGTGGAGAGGTCGGCGATCGTGGTCAGCTCAAATAACCTACGCAGGGGCAATTCGATTCCGAAGGTGCTACGAATCCGTGAGGCCAACTGTGTAAGTAAGAGTGAGTGACCGCCCATATCAAAGAAGTTATCGATTATACTCACCGAGGAAACGCCGAGCAGTTCGCACCAGATAGCCACGAGTTTCTCTTCCACAGCCGTGCGCGGTGCAACGACATTTCCGTTGGCGGGCAACATGGTTTGGTCGGGTGCGGGCAGCGCGCGCCGATCAATCTTGCCGTTGGGCGTCAGCGGAAGAGTTTGCAGAATCAGGAAACTGTTCGGCACCATATAGTCAGGCAATTTCTCTTTCAAGTACCGGCGCAACTCGGCTGCGCTGGCGGTGTTTGCCTCGGCTTTGTTCGTCAAATACGCGACCAGCCGCTGCTCCCCTGGGGTGTCTTCTCTAACGACTGCCACCACCTCGGCCACATCGACGTGCGACCTCAAGACTGCTTCCACTTCGCCCAGTTCAATACGGAAACCGCGCAGCTTTACCTGGTGGTCGGCGCGCCCGATAAATTCAAGCTCACCGTTGGGCAGATAGCGGGCCAGGTCTCCCGTGCGGTAGAGGCGTGCACCCGCTTGCGTGCTGAACTGATTCGGGATGAATCGCTCGGCCGTGATCGCTGGCCGCCGAAGATAACCGCGCGCCAACCCTGCGCCCCCAAGGAAGATCTCTCCAGCCACGCCCACGGGCACCGGCTGCATCCTCTGGTCCAGCACGTAAACCTGTGTGCAGGCTATGGGACGACCGATGGTCACAGGCCGTGGAGAATCCCTGGGCGTCAAAACGAAAGTCGAATAAGTAGTGTCTTCAGTCGGTCCATAAAGATTGAATACCTGTTCGACCGTCTCTTGCTCATAAATCTCCTGGACCAGTCTGTTAGGCAGAGGCTCTCCGGCCAGATTAACTGTCCGAACCGAAGCCGGAATGCCGCCGACTTTGCGCAGTTCGTTGATTGCCGAAGGAACCGTGTTGATTAAAGTGACCTCTTCGCTCGCCGCGATGGCGGGCAGATGCAGGGCATTCTCGGCCAGGATGATCTTACCGCCGCAACTCAACGGCACGAACAACTCGAAGACTGAGAGGTCGAAGCAGATTGAGGTCGAGGCCAGCACTCCCCTGAGCGATTCGGCACTGAACACCTCCTGCGCCCATTGCAATAAGACCACGGCGCTGCGATGTGCGATGGCCACACCTTTAGGTTGCCCTGTTGAACCCGACGTGTAGATCACGTAAGCCAGGTTCTCAGGCGTCACAACGTTCTCCGGATTCTCGGCACTCTCGCCGGCGATCTCCGGCCACTGCGTGTCAACACAGACTACCCGGGCCGCACTCTCCGGCAGAGCCTCAACCAACTCGCGCTGTGTCAAAAGCACGGTGACCGCCGCGTCCTCTAACATGAACCGCAGACGCTCCCGCGGGTAGGCTGGATCCAGGGGCAGGTAAGCACCTCCCGCTTTCAGCACTCCAAGCAGCGAGACGACCATCTCCACCGAGCGCTTCATCAACACGCCCACCAGCGTTTCCGCTCCGACTCCCTCTCGGCGCAAGTAATGAGCGAGGCGGTTGGCCCGCTCGTTTAGCTCTCTGTAACTCAACCGCTGACCGTCAAAGACCAACGCGGTCAGATCAGGGCCGCGCTCGGCCTGTTGCTCGAATAGCGCATACAAGCACTCCTGCGGATATTCGGCGTGCGTGTCGTTCCATTTGACGAGCACTTGCCGGCGCTCGTCATCAGTCATCAACGGCAACTCAGAGATGCGTCGTTCCGGGTTTTGCAGGATTCCTTCCAGCAGCGTTTGCAGATGCTCCAGCATTCCGGCAGCAGTGATTTGATCAAAAAGGTCCGTGTTGTATTCGAGGGAGCAGTGGAGTTGACCGTCCGCCGTCTCCGTGAACGAAAGGGTGAGATCGAACTTCGATGTTCCGGTGTCAACCTTCAGCAGATTCAGATCGAGTTCTCCCAAACGCAACTCATCCGTTGGATCGCTGTGCAAGACCAGCATCACTTGAAAGAGCGGCGTATGGCTGCCGTCACGCTGCGGCTGTAACTCCTCGACTAACTTTTCAAATGGTAAGTCCTGGTGTGCGTATGCGCCGAGCGCCACGTCCCTTACGCGCCGCAGCAACTCGGCAAATGTCGGATCGCCGCTCATGTTCGTGCGCAGCACCAGCGTATTGACGAACATGCCGATCAGATTCTCCAACTGCAACTGATTGCGCCCTGCGATCGGGGTGCCGACAATTGCGTCATCCTGTCCCGTGTAGCGATGCAGCAACACATCGAAAGCTGCGAGCAAAGTCATGAACAACGTCACGCCCTGGCGGTGACTCAAGGCTTTGAGGGCGCCGCCGAGGGGCACAGGCAACTTCAGCTCGATGGTTGCGCCGCGAAACGTCTGCACGGCGGGCCGCGGACGGTCCGTAAGCAAATCCAAAACGAAATTGCTGCCTCCCAGTTGTTCTCTCCAATAGGAGAGGTGTGCTTCAAGAATTTCATCTTGCAAGCAGGCTCGTTGCCAGGCGGCGAAGTCCGCGTATTGGATTGGGAGGTCGGGCAGCGTCACATTCTGGCCTTTCATGAGCGCCTGGTAGGTAGCGCTCAGTTCGTCGATAAGGACGCGCATTGACCAACCATCGCTGACAATGTGATGCATAGTAACCAGCAGGACGTGATCCGCCTCGTCAAGCTTCAGCAACCCCGCACGTAGGAGCGTCTCATGACTTAAGTCGAATGGACGCTTTGCCTCTTCCGTTGCGATCCGCAGCGCTTCTTCTTCTCTCTTCCCCGCCGGCAACCCTTGCAAACTCTTAACCGCGAGATTGAGTTCCAGCTTCGGCAGAATGATCTGGACGGCCCGGCCCTCATCAGACGCAAACCTCGTTCGCAGAGACTCGTGCCGGCGAATGACTTCATTGAAACTCTGTGCGAGCGCGGAAGCGCTCAATCTTCCGCAAATGCGGACGGCCGCCGGCACGTTGTAGAAAGGATTGCCTGGTTCCAATTGGTTGAGGAACCAAGTACGCTGCTGGGCGAACGAGAGAGGCAGCGCGCCGTCACGCGGGACGGAGGACGGCGGCGGCAGTCGCAAACCCTTTTCCGCCATTACCGCCTCATCGATCGCGTTGGCCAGGCTGGCCACCGTCGGTTCTTCAAATAATTTCCGCAAAGGTAAATCAACTTTGAAGACTTCACGGACGCGAGATATCACCCGCGTAGCCAGCAGCGAATGTCCGCCCGATTCGAAGAAGTTCTCGCCCACGTCAACGCGCTCAATGTTTAGGACCTGCGACCAGATGCCAGCTAGCACTTCCTCAGTCGGCGTTCGCTGCCCGACACGTTCCTCGTCAGAATCACCAGTGACGAAGGGATCCGGCAGCGCACGCCGGTCAACTTTTCCGTTCGCGGTGAGCGGCAACTCGTCCATCAGCACGACCTTCGACGGAACCATGTAGTCGGGCAACTTTTCTTTCATAAAGCTGCGCAAGTCCGCCGGAGCCAGCGCCACGTTTTGCGACGCGGTGAAGTAGACCGCGATCTGTTTGTTGTCCGTCTGATCACCAAACACTAGCGCCACTGCTTCGCGTACGCCGTCGTGCTGGCAGACCACGGCTTCAATCTCGCCCAACTCGATACGCATCCCGCGAATCTTCACCTGGCTGTCAGCGCGCCCGAGAAACTCGACATCGCCGTTCGGCAGATAGCGGGCCAAGTCGCCCGTGCGGTAGAGGCGCGCGCCCGGATCCCTGCTGAATGGGTTTGGGATGAAGCGCTCCGCCGTCAGATCAGGTTGGTTCAGATAGCCGCGCGCCAAACCTGCGCCGCCCACGTGCAGTTCGCCGGCGACGCCGACCGGGACGGGATACAGGTTCACATCCAGCACGTAGATTTCTGTGTTGCTGATGGGGCGCCCGATGGGGGGTAATGTTCTTGCGTCGTCGCTCGCCGAAAGACGCGCAAAACTGGTAACCACGGTGTACTCGGTCGGCCCGTAGTGATTGACGAACTCGAAAGGTAGTGCTGACGGCGGATAGAAGCTGAGGCGGTCGCCGCCTGTCAGCATGGTTCGCAAAGGTATATTAGGAGGCCACTCAAGGGAGAGTATCTGCTCAGCCAGGGGCGTCGGCAAAAAGCTCATGGTGATCTCTTGCGTGATGAGCCAATCTCGCAGTTTCCCGGGCGACAGTCGCGTCTCTTCGTCGGGCAGATGGACGCTCGCCCCGCCTGTGAGATACGGCCAAACTTCCCACACAGAGGCGTCGAATCCAACGCCGCCCAACTGCGTGGCGCGGTCGGCAGGCGAGACGGCGTAAGTGCGTTGATGCCAATTGACCAGATTCAGCAACGCTCCGTGCTGGATCTGCACACCTCGCGGCCTGCCCGCCGAGCCCGACGTATAAATTATGTAAGCCAGATTCGCGGCCCGCACATTACCAATTAAATTCTCGCCGTCCTCTTCCGAAATCCGATCCCAGTCCGCGTCGAGACAGACAATGTGCGCTTTGTGCTTCGGAAGCGCGTCGAGCAAGTGCTGTTGGGTCAGCAGCACGCGCACCTGGGCATCCTCGAGCATGAAAGCGAGGCGCTCCGCAGGATAAGCAGGATCGAGCGGCACATACGCCCCGCCAGCCTTGAGGACGCCGAGCAGCCCGACTATCAAATCCGAAGAGCGCTCCAACAAAGTGCCAACGCGAACTTCAGGCGCGATGCCGAGCGAGCGCAAATGACGAGCCAACTGATTGGCACGGCTGTTCAACTCCTGGTAAGTCATCTCGCCGTGCCTACTCGATATCGCGCACGCTTCCGGCCTGCGTGCCGCTTGCTCCTCAAGTAGCTCGTGAACGCAATGTTCGAGCGCGTACGGAGTACCCGTCTGATTCCATTCGCTGAGAATTTTTCTTTGCTCAGCATCGGTTAGAAGAGGCAAGTCGATCAGACACCTGCCTGGATCAGCAACGATGCTTTCCAGTAAAGTCTTGAAATGGCCCACCATGCGCGCGATGGTAGGCGCGTCAAACAAATCCGTGTTGTATTGCAACGACCCCAAGAGGCCGTCACCCACCTCGGCCATCATCAATGTGAGGTCGAACTGCGCGACGCGTTGCTCCAACCCGATGGATTCGAGCACAAGATCTCCGAGGCGCAGGCTCGGCCCAGTTTCGCCGAGCGCCAACGACGCCACGCCTTCCGCGTTTAGCATCTGCGCCTTCTGCAACGCGAACATCACCTGAACCAGAGGCGCGCGGCTGGGATCTCGCACTGGCTGTATACGTTCGACTAGAAGCGCAAACGGATAATCCTGATGCTCGAACGCGTCAAGCGTGGTTCGTCGCACGTCGTGAAGGAACTGCTCAAAAGTTTGAGAACGCGAAAGATTCGTCCGCATTACCACCGGGTTGACAAAGTAGCCGACTACTCCTGACAGTTCGGCCCACCCGCGTCCCGACGTCGGCGAACCAATAAGAATGTCACGCTGGCCGGTGTAACGATGGAGCAGGATTTGAAATGCGGCCATCAAGGTCATGTAGAGGGTGGCCGAGTGCTCTCGCCCAAGCAGCTTCAGCTCGTGCGTCAACTCCGGGCTTATTTCAAGGGCGCACGCTGCCCCGTGGTGAGTCTGGACGGGAGGGCGCTGGTGATCCATCGGCAAGTTCAAGACTGGCAGTTCGCCTGTCAGCTTTTTCTGCCAATACAACCACTGCCGTTCGCCCTCGGGTCCGGCCAACAGTTCCGTCTGCCAACGAGCATAGTCAACGTAATCCAGCGTGAGCTGGGGCAGCTTCGCCGGGATGCCTGCTCTCTCGGCGGAGTACAACACACCCACCTCGTGCAGCAGAATTGCCAGTGACCAGAAATCAGCGATGATATGATGCGCCGCCACCAGCAGGATGTGCTCTGAGTCTGAGCACCGGATCAGGAGCGCGCGGAACAATGGACCCTGTGCCAGATTGAAGGGGCGATAAGCTTCAGTAACCAAATGCTCCTGCAGGCTCGCTTCGCTCGGAGCGGAGGCGTCCAACACTTCGAAGGCTCCCTTCATATTTTCGTGAACGTGCTGGATCGGCTCTTCCAGAGCGACGGTGAAAGTGGTCCGCAGCGAGGGATGGCGGGCAATCAACGCCTCGAAGGAGTGCCGCAAAGTTTCTACGTCTAACTCCCCGCGAAGGCGCATGGCGCTGGCAATATTGTAGGCCGGACTCTCAGGCGCGAGTTGGTGCAGGAAGTATAGGGCCCGCTGTCCGAACGAGAGGGCGCATCCATCGAGCGAGCCTTGGACGGCCCGACGGACCGGTTTGTCGGCATGACCCCCAGTTGTCAACTGTAGCATCGCCTGCGCGGCGAGTTTCGAGATACTCGGACTTTGAAGCAAACTCGACATCGGGAGAGTCATGCCCAACCCGGTTTCAATACCGTGCATTAGCTCGATGGCGGCGAGCGAGTCCAAACCGTAGTGAGTAATAGGCTGATTGACATCAATATCTTTTGGCTCAACTCCCAAATGGACCGCCAACCGTTGGACCAGCCATACTTTTATCGATTCAGCGCTTAATTTGTCAGGCTTCGGAACGACGGATTGGACAATCAATTCGGCGGTGACCGCCGAGCTCCATTCGGCAATTACCTCCAGACTTCCTTCAATGAACATCGTGCGGCAGGCGTGTCGTTGAATCTTGCCACTGGAAGTTTTCGGGATGGTTCCGGTCTTGATCAAGGTAATCGCATAGACTTCCACCTCGTGAACTTCTGACACGCTCTGACGAATCCGTTCGAGTATTACGGGCGCCTCTGACTGACGACGGCGCTCCACCTCCTGAACCACGACCAGACGCTCTTCGCCGTCGACCACAAGGGAAAAAGCCGCGCCGCCGTCCGCACGCAAGGCCGCATGACTTCGCTCAACAGTCAGCTCGATATCCTGCGGATAGTGGTTGAGTCCGCGGATGATGATCAAATCCTTGAGTCGTCCGGTGACGAAGAGTTCACCGTCGCACATGAAACCTAGATCGGCGGTTCGTAGAAAGGGACCCTCGGACGTGTCTGCTAAATAGGCCCGGAAGGTTTGCGCGGTCTCTTCGGGACGTCGCCAATACCCCTGCGCTACGCTCGGACCCGACACCCAAATCTCACCAACCTCACCGGGCCGACACTCGGTCAGCCGTTCGTGATGCACTATGACAATCTTCTGAACCCCGAGTGCGCTGCCACAACTGACCAACGATTGGAGGTCGCCGTGCGTAGGTGACTCCTCGGCTCGACCGTTTTCCAGCGCTCTCTTCTGAAAAGTCTTAATGACAGGTGCGTGTGTTCGCCGCTCTGCGGAAATGAGCAGGGTGCCTTCGGCCATGCCGTAGCAAGGATAGAAAGCCTCACGACGAAAGCCGCACGGCTCGAACATCGCGACAAAGCGCTCGAGAGTCTCCGGGCAGATCGGCTCGGAACCATTGAAGGCGACCCGCCACGAGCTCAAGTCCAGCAATTCGCGCTGCTCGCGAGTGATTTTGCGCACGCACATATCGTAGGCGAAATTCGGTCCGCCGCTGGTCGTCGCTCGATAGCGCGAAATGGCCTGAAGCCAACGGAAAGGATGTCTGAGAAATGTTAAGGGCGACATCAGGATGCTTTGCGCCCCGAGGTAGAGGGGTTGCAGAACATTCCCGATAAGTCCCATGTCATGGTAGAGCGGCAACCAACCAACGATGACTGACCGCTCAGTTTGTTCGAAGGCAGCCTGAATCATCTGCTGGTTATGCAGTAGGTTGCCGTGGCTGACCATTACGCCTTTCGGCGTTGCGGTCGAGCCCGAGGTGTACTGAAGAAACGCTAAGCTGTCTCCGGTAACTCTTGGCTCGCGCCATTGGTCAGCTAACTCGTCCTCGATGCTATCCGTAGCCAGCCAGCGCAATGGTTCGAGGGACGGGGCGTGAGCGCACAGCGACTCAGCTTTCGACAAAATTTCTTTCGTCGTCAGCACCAGCGTTGCCTGCGAATCCTTCACGATACCTTCCAAACGCGTTAGGCTCTGGTTGAGCCGCGGAGGGTAAGCCGGAACGGCAACGGCCGCAGCATAGAGACAGCCGAAGAACGCCTCGATGTATTCGAGTCCCGGAGGGTAGAGCAAGAGCACGCGCCCGGGCTCGGGTTTTAAGAACTGCAGCCTTCCGGCGATAGCCCGAGACCGTCGATCGAGTTGGCCGTAGGTTAGATTGACTTCCCTCTGGTTCCCATCCATAAGGAAGGTGTAAACCAGGTGGCCTGGACGATCGAATGCCCTCTCCTTCAACAGCTCGATCAAAGTCGAAGGTATTGCGGACAACTTGCCTGGGGATACCGAGGAGTAATTTGGCTGACCTAACATACGTCGTATATCTGCAACGACTTGTCTGTGCAAGGGATCTTCACCCTCAACGAATTTAGATTTGACGAGTGAGGTGGAGCAATAGTGGAAGCAACGACATTCTGTCTAAGCGGTCCGATCAGCTACTTCTGTCTGATTCCCTGACTCGTAAACGGGGACATCAAACTTGAGATTTGTCTTACAAAACTCGATCCATTCAGGAGTCACTCTATCGAAGACTACGTTCTCGCCCATGAAGACTCCGTCCGTAACGGTGTAATTTTCCTGAACGTAGAGTATGTCGTCATCTTCCAGTGCTCGTTCGACGATTACCTCTTGGCCGTCAGGCTTCACATTCTTAACGTTGCTGGCGCTCTTTTCCCAACCGCTGAATTCGCGCAGGCTACTAACCAAGTAGCCTTTGCAATATGTTCCCAGGACTTTCATATGTTTTGTGGTGTGCGGTTGCCACCCCCAAGCTTTCAACAGTTCCTCAGAACTTGAACGACTTACTTACTTGCGTCGTGTCACTGAAGGGAATGGGCGATGGCATTGTGTTGTCAGGCCTCTGCGTGTTCGGCTCATTCTCGATGACGGGAAGACCGTACGTTTGATCCACGATCCTCATGTTGAAAGACCGCGGAGACTTCACCGCCAGATTCAACTCCAACCCTTCCGGCGGCAGCGCATAGTAACGCAACCCCCACGGCACGCGCGCGCCGATTTGGGCGACGCTGCCAGCGGTCTGTTTTCCGTTGACGGCGGCGCTTTGCAGGTCCACGGTAGGATCTAGATAAATCGAAATCACTGGGGCGCGGCGCGGTGAAGTGATCCGCATCCGAAGGCGCCTGCCGTCATTGTTCTGTTCGTCGCTGATTACCGCGACTTCGGGCGCCGACAGGGCAATAGCTGGCGCTTCCCCGACTAGAAAACTTCCGGTGCTGAAGGGGAAAAACTCTTTGAGCGGAATTTGCTTTGGATTCCTGGTGAAGAATTGCGCGGTCCAACTGTCGGGAAAGTCGTCACTACTCGCCCAAAAGGCTCGTTCGTCGTCTGCGTTAAGCGCGTAGGCAATGCTGTCAGGCCTGGGACGTTCAGCGTTCGCCGCTGACGTCAAGCTTCCTGCCACCATAAAGCCTATGCTCACCGCCAGCATTGTCCCAGGCATCAGCCAACGCTTCGAGGTTGTCATGACATTGAGCGCGGGTATCACCAGCCCCATCAGGAGTGCAACGAGCATCATCAGAAAAGGAGAGGCGGATACAGTCAGCCCGGTGGATAACAACTTAATCATCGGGCTCAACAGAATAATCCCCGGCAGCATACCGACCAGCAACACCAGGTCGCGCGTGAAGGACCTTTGCTCACTCAAAACCAGCGTAACTCCCAACGCAACCAGATTGAATAGCAAAGGCCAGAAGAATAGATAACTGCTGCCAGGTAAGAACAGACCTGTAAGCAGCGTCAAGATCAGCCAGCAAACCATCGCTCCCATCCACAAGTTCGGCACGCTGACTCTCGTTCTGAGTAGAACCACCGAAGCCGACGTGATGGCAATTGTGAGCGCGATGAAACTAAGAAAATATAGCTTGCTGTTGTATGTCTCGCCAAAAGGCATTACCCGATATTCGGCGTGCGTTCTGCGTATCGCCCACCAAATCAGCGCCACAACCGCCCACACTACCGCTACATTCAACAAGACGAACAATGTGCCCAAAAGGACCTTTGTGAACCTCAACTGCTGCCTTCTGGCGCCGATAACTGTGACAGCCGCGAACAAAAGAATTATCAAGACTGCAAGCGGCAAAACCCACGAGTAAGAGTAATGCACCACCGTCGAGCCTAAGATATCGAAGAAGACCGCATTTGCCGCCTTGATGTTTCGCAGATCAAGGTTACCGAAATGACGCGTTAGCGCCAGCGCAATAGCGCCTTCGTGCTGCAAGCTCCGCTCATCTATGTACGCGATGTTGTCGAGTCGGGTGTGGTAATGGGTCAAGCCGTCGATGAAAGCGAAGTTGAGTCCTGGAAGTCCGTGGCTCTTGAACTGTGTCAAATCGGTATTATTAGGCAGGCGCTTGTATATCTCGTCCATTAGAGAATTCATCACCGGATGCGGGATTGATCTTGCAGACTCCGTTACAAGCCATCCGTTCTGGTCACTTGTTTCAAACATTAGCACCGGGCCGCCGGTGCCGCGGGCTTCAAAATTCAAGACCAGCCCGACATCATTGGCCCAGGGATGGTCGTGGACAAATGCCTTCGCACCTAGAAGCCCCACTTCCTCGCCGTCGGTGAATAAGAAGATCACATCATTTTTCAACGCTGTACTCGCCGTTAGTGCCCGCACCGTCTCCAACATCTGGGCTACCGCGGCGCCGTCATCACTGGCCCCGAAGCTGGTCGGCATACTATCGTAATGCCCGACCAGCAGGATGGCCCTGCTGCTGTCGGTTCCTTTCAACCTCGCCACGACATTCTCCACGGTACCCGCGCGAAACGGCGCACCGAATTGCTCATCTACAACTGTTGTCCGCTGAATGTTCGGGTCGAGCTTTCCCTTCTCAGCAAGTTCTTTGAGGATGTAATCACGAACTTCTGAATGTTCGATTGAGCCGATCGGGTGTGGCTTTCTGGCAATCGCCCTCAGGTGTTTCATAGCACGGGCAGACGAGAAATCCGTGAGAGGGGCGTTGGCGGAAACTGGTGGCGAGGGCCCCTCAAGATAAACAGATAGAAAGACGAACAGCGCAATCACAGAGAACGTCAGCAGAACGGTCCTCCAAGTGTATGCAGAACTGACCAGTGTAATTCTCTCCGTCCTGTTGCGCACGTTTGCTCGAATGATTCCTCTAACTCCGGGAGTCTCTCTTCATCAAGTTGACGCAACAACAGGTTGTCAAACAGTTCCGCCTGGACCTGTGTGGAACTATTCCTAGGAGAGCCTGATGCGCTGCCGCCTATGATTAGATCGGCCTAACAGAATTTGAAAAGCGGATTATCTGTGACCTGGATATTAGAAGTGCAGAAAGAAATCCAGAACGAATTCATTGTCGGCAAAAACGATCGTTCGATCTCGTCGGTTCTAGTCGGGACAAAGCTACCGCACTCAGAGCCAAGAAGGCATCTGCCTCTCGAAGTGTGATGTTGCAGCGAGCAGCAAACTCGTTTTGGCCTAATTGGATGTGTGAGTCGAATGACTCACTTTCCCGATTGTTTGTTCACCGCTTTGTCGCTTTGAAGATCTGGAACCCTGACTTGACACTCAATCGATTTACAGAAACAACCTGCCGTGCGCTTAATCCAAATCTCAAAGTCCAAGATTGGAATTGATCTTTTCTACGAATTCTCTTTCGATCACAATCCGACCTTGATAACTAACCGCCGTCAAAAGTATTGCCACTCGACTAGTACTATTGATTTTATGATCGAACACCCCGACAAAATCAGAGAGAGGACCGTCCTTAATTTTCACTCTGTCGCCAACCTTTAATTCATCTCGCATCTTAACAAATCCATCTTCGCTAATCTGCGAGTGAATAAGTTCAATAATCGAATCATCAACTTTAGCCGGCACACCACCGAAACTTACAACGCTGTGCACGCCCCTGGTGTAACCTACCTGGTGTAACAATCTGCTGGCATCAAAACGAGCGAAGACGTAACAAGGAAACATCGGCCCGGAACCATAAGTCGATTTACCGGTATAACGGTTCAGGCGCCGGACCTTCAACTTCGGAAGAAAAGTCTCCACGCCCCAGGCATTCAAATTATTAGTCGCACGTTCTTCCTGCCTGGCTCCGGTTCGAATTACATACCAACTGCGAGGATCGCAGTTCAATCCAACACTCATCGCCCACCCGCTTCCTGACAATCGTCGCATTGTCGTGCTCGCCAGAACCAAATTCGTTCAAGGCCTTTCGACCGTACCTACACACTTCGAACCTTCAAAAAAAATCCAAAGCGACGCGTAGGTTAGTCAGGCGCCTCATGAACATAACGCTCCTGGAAGAGCGTCACTCGCTCGTGCCGGCACGCGATGATGTTGTTTTGAGAAGCAACTGATACGTTGCTAAGTCGAGATAAAGCTGGCGACGCAAAATGCGGTAGGGGTACCATAAGACAATCACTCCCTTAAGAAAAACCTTGAGTTTTCGCCGCATTTCACGCTAAGATGGGTGCGCTGAACAACACATCTATAGGCGCAGAAATGCGGCTGTGGTTGTTTGTTTGCGGGGCTTCGTTGTTACCTGCAGGTAACTCTGAAGCCCTCAAGTCTCACAGTCCATACAACTCCTTCTCAAATACACGGAATTTTCAGTGTCCCGTGGGTTAGTCACTGTTTGCTGGGGGAGCAATCGTACACATCTTCCGACCGAGTTGTCAATGACTAAAGTACAGAGTTATGACGAGCTTAGTAGTGATTGCAATGAGCATTGCGTTAGGTTGGGACCCTTGGCTTGACAAGCCGCCACCACCGTAAGAGAACTTCTTTCAAAATTCGCCCGGAGACTTGGCAAAGGGGGCTCCCACACACCAAGTGCGGTAAGGTGTAGCAGGCCAGATTTGCCTCTTAACTCTTATAGAGGGAACTTTCACTATGATTGCCGCCTACGACAAAGCACTGGCTCCCGCGCTCACGATGCTTGTCTTACAACTGGGTGGGAACCGTGCAAAAAGTGTAAGAAGATCAAATCGAGCAAATGTGCGAAAACTCGATGACAAGGGTAGAGACCGCTTATTCGCGGGTTTCTTTGATTAAGTTTTGTGCCCAGGGGTTTTCTGTCAAACCCTTGATACAAGACAGTCACGGACACCTAAACGATTCGCTCTTCACGTTCTGCCAGCAGTCTGATAATAGTGGAAGAAACCTGCTCAACACTTTCTGGCTTACGCAGGAAAGCGCTAACGCCAGCGCGCCAGGCTTCCTTCTCGCAATCGTCTCCCGAAAACATAATGATTGGCGTGTTGCGTCGGTGCGCCATGCTTTTCATACGAAGGACTAATTCCAAACCACTGAGGCCCGGCAGACTGTTATCAACAATTATTGCATCGTAGGGAGCGTCGCCCTTTAATATTTCCAGAGCGGCCGTGCCGCTGGTGCAAGAATCTACCTCCATTCCTTCAGCGCCCAATGTGTTTTGGATTAACCGCGCGACAACTTTATGGTCCTCAATGTGCAGGATCGAGAATTGCGTCGCAGCTAAGTTTGGACTGGACTCTACGACCTTATTCTTGATTTTCCTGGGCTCAGAAAAAAGATGCCGTCTTCGCTTGCGCACTGCGGATCGGGTCTTGAGCAACTCCTTATGCCGGCTGTTGATTAAAGAGATCAGGCTCTGGTGATGGCTGAAGCCAAGCAGTCGCGCGGCTTTGGTTACCGACCCTCCGGAGTCTTTTAGAGCGCGTTCGATCAGAGTCTTCTCACAATTGAGTACTTGCTGCTTGAATGAAAAACCCTCCCAAGAGTGTTCTTTCACTTCGCGTTCGTCGTCGTCCGACGTTGCTAGGGCTTCAATCACCTTGCCTGCACATGAGAACAGGCGTTTGCTGGCTGATAGATCTTCTGAGCGAGCCAAAAGATCGGCTGCGGATTTGTACACTGCGGCCATCTCTTTCGCTGAAGTCTGCTCGCTGAGTTCTTCGATGATGCTCAGCTTGGCGCGGCCCGCGCCTTCCAGATCGCCAGCCGTTTCTGCCACCTTGATCGCCTCTTCAAGCAAAACTTTCGAACGTGAGTAATTGCCCAGGCGTGCAACGACAATTCCGTGGGTAGTTAATGCTTCGGCCAGCAGCGCCTGCTCGCCGCCTTTCTCGAGCGTCTTGACTGACGCGCGCGCAAGGCGCTCTGCATCCGGGAGTCTTCCTTCAGCTAGAAAAGTTCTTGCGCGAGTTTCGTTTACTTGAGCAAGATGCACTTCGTCGTCGATCTCGATAAACAAGCGCCCGGCGCGAACAAGATGTTCGTGTGCTTCAGCGAACTTTCCGAGCGTGAAGAAGAGGAAGCCAAGATTGTTCTCGACAGAGGCTTGAAATGGGATGTGCCCCGTCTGCTCGAAGTGAAAACTTGCGGCAGCAAAGTCTACCAGCGCGCGGTCGATGTAATCTTCTCGCTTCTCTGCTATGCCCATGTCGTTTAGGAGAGTAGCGACGCCATTGTGGAAGGCGCCTCTTAGAGCGTGGTCAGTACTGTCCTCCGAGAGCGGCGCGGCCTTCTCATAGAATCTCAAGGCTTCGTTGAAACGACCGGCCGTTACTTCCACCAAGCCGGAGCGAATGAGAATGACTACTTTGAGATCACTCTCCTCGTCGCTCAAACGGCGCAATGCATCTGCCAGATGGATTCGTGCCTCGTCAAATGAGCCCTCGCGCCAATAACAGAGCGCGAGGTCGGCATGCGCCTCGGCTACTTCTTCAGACCTTCCAACGCCTTCAAAGATCTCAATGCTCTTCGTGATCAGGTCCTTTGCAGTTTCCTGGCTACCGCCAGTTTGCTGCGCGCTGCCCACCCATCCAGCCAATGCGCCGACTCTAAGCAGAACCGCGGCTCTAGTTGTTTCGTCAAGACCCTCTATCTGTGGTGGTCCATAACGCTCGGGCCAAAACTCGCTCAGTGCTTCGCAGGCTGCTTCGTACTCGCCAGCCTTCTCGAGTTGCTTGGCTAGGCGGCAACGAAGCTCAGCTCTCTCTGTGAGTGTGAGATTGCGGCTCTCCAGTGCTGCTGTCAGCTCAGACGTTAAGTTCATGTGAGGCCTGCCTTTCTATGTGACTGATATAATCTTTGCACAGCCGAAGCGTGGCCGAGTCCAGCTCCACTTAATGGCTAAGCGCCGCCTCTGAACTGCGCTCCGTCCTGTTCGTTTCACAGAAGCCGTAACAACAACCTACGAAGTTAAGGAGAAAAACATGAACAATCTAAGAAGACTAGGTGTCGCACTCACGTTGACGTTGATACTCGGAGCATCGGCCTTCGCCTGCGAGACGCCCAATCCCGGTCAGATACAAACACCACCTTGCGCTATTGCCAGCCCAATCGGGGAATCCGACGACCCAATTGATCCTGCGGAAACTCCGACTTCGAGTGAGTCAAGCCCGGGAACCGAGTCTTCGGTAGCCGAAGTGGCGATAAGTCTGTTCCAAAGCCTGCTGCCACTCTTCTAGCAGCGGCTCGATCCCAGCGAATTGCTGGTTGCCAATGACAACTCTCATTGGCAACACGGTATTAGTGTGTTTACTTCTCATTTGAGAGTCCCCGGATTGGCCGGAGCCCGACGAGGAGGCTCTCAGAGTCCGCAGCATAAACCGGACTCCATTTTTGATGCAACTCGCTTGGCTTACTCACTACTCAAACTCCTGAATAGTCGCATAGTACTACCCGTTGCAATGCAACGCGCAAGGCGATTTTGACTAACAGAACAGAAAGAGTCGCTACGAGGAGGCGGCAAACTGCTGACAAGTGTGCTTGGGTGAAGGCGCTCGCGGCAACACAGTGTTCTGAATGACTCGAGGGCGGTTTCAAACGTCCACGGCTACTCCGCAAACTTTGCTGCTCGGAATCCGTCGACTTGGCCGTTTAGGATTCGGTATACGCCATTGACTGTTAGACGGCCTGACCGATCACTCCCGTGGCTTCCGTAGTCGTAATCGCTCTTCTCACCAATCACAGTCCAGAGAACATCGCAGTCAGCGTCGCGTAGAAATTTGAGGAATTTGTCTTTGTTAATAAGCGAAGCGCTGGGTCCTTTGTTTTTGACTGACGGGTCCAAAGCTACCAACTCTCCAATGGAGTCAAAGAAGTAGCCTTCAACGCCGTGCCAGCGCAAGCCCATGCCATCCGCAATCCACTTTGTGGGAAGATAAATCGAATATCCTTCGTCCATTGAACAGTCAAATCCTTGATCCTCTTTTGTATATTCTTCGGTTGACACCAGCACTTCTCGATGAACGCGCTCATTCCAACCGCGCGTCCAACCATCATGTTGGTAATACGGGACGTTGTAGTATTCGTACGCCGGCGACCAAAAGAATTCACCGAGGAAAACTTCGTATAGCCCGTGTGATTCAGGCATCCAGCGACCGAAGAAGTCTTGTTCTTTTGCCCATTCGAACAATGCGTCAACGTCAGTCCTTTTGACGATGTAGCTGTGGAGGATATACCAGAACTGTTTACGTCTATTTCCAGACGGATCTTCACCAATAGGCAATGCTTGCTCCCATTGGTAGTACCCTTGGAGCGTTAACCAGTTAGATCCGTCGGCTGGATTAACAGTTTCGATGAGCGATTCAGCGGGCGGTAGGTCATCACTGTTCTTGAGCCACGCAACGTCCGCCCCACCGCCGCTCCAGTCTCTACCCCAATCCTCATAAGCGATTGGAAACCACCAGGTGTTGGTTCGGTGCTTCCACACTTCACGTCCCGTCTTCTTCAACAGACACGAAGGGTCAATATCGCGCTCCGACGGTTGCCATGGTCCTTTATACTGCTCCTTGCCTTCTGACCAGTCAGATGATCGGTATTCGAAGTTGTCAGCTACCCGCGCAAGAAACTCGTGAAAAGCAATCCACTGATACTTCTTGCCGATGCGCTCAGGCTTGTGCGCTGTGCGGTAGTCGTTGGTCCATCGATTGACGTTTCGGTCGAAAGCGCCGAAGCGTTCTCTTGTCCAACCAAGATCAAAGACCCTTTGCAATATCCAGCGCTGAGCAAACGATAGGTCAAAGTGGTCCTCACTCCTACAGCGAAGAGAATCTTCCAGGCACGGAATTACGTACGCGTCGAGCGTCGATTGTTTACGTTTGCCTAAGACGGCGCGAAGACGTTGTTCTAGATCAGCCAAGACTGCGCGGAAGACTTCTTCTGTCAACTCTTCACCGAAGGCACTTTTCCTTTGGCCTTCGTCCATCCGAAGATAAGTGTCGAATTTATCGCGGGCGTTGCCTAGTTCATCGAACGCTTCTTTTTGCCGCGCAGTGAGCGATGTAACGAACTGCTCGTAAATCTCACGGCGCGTAGGTTGCGCGGCCTCATCTAAACGGCGGGACGTCCAATCAAAGTGGCCGGAGTTGGTTCCGATGACGTACCGGGCGAAGTCCTCCGATCCCATCACTGAGTGGACGATTTCGCTCTGCGCGATATCTTCGTCTGAACGGTCCGACGTCCATGTGTCGTACTTCTCCTTCAGTTCCTCTCTAGAGGGTACTTCGTCGCTCCACTCACTCCCGTGCGGAGGTCTTATCTTGGAAACATCGATTGGCAAGTTGATGCCGCGCTGTAGAGCGACTTCGATTACACCTCGCGCGTAGTCACGAAGCAAAATGTGCACAGGCGGGGAACCGTCCTCGAAAACTAAGCTATAGACATCAAGGGCGAGTTCTTTGATTGCTGTTTCGTCGACGTTTCGCATCGAGCAACCGTAAGCGACGGCGTACAGGCGCTCCGCGACGTATGGATCGTTGACTTGGCGGAACTTCTGCAACAAGACTCTGAGCACGCCGATCCGGGTAGTCAACAAAGCGACAAGAGCTTTAGTTGCCCGATCACGCGCGAATCGGTTCGACGTTGTCAGGAACCACGAGAGAGCCGTTGCGCCGAGGCGTATTGACTCGTCGCCAATGTGACTCTTGTCGGTTGCTGACCAAGCCCAATCGATCAGCCGATGTACGGCGCTATGCTCGTGATGGCTGTACCGCTCATGAAGGTAAATTGACCACCAAGCATCTCTATCTGGGAGCGAAAGTATCTCCAGGTTCCTATGCAAGAAGTCAGCGTTGTATGGGTGCTCAGGATTGGACGAAACGGTTAGCAGAGCATCAAGGAAATCATGATGCAACTCCTCCGAGGGTATGATCCACTCGTTGATAAAATCTAGCGTCGTTTCACCGGTAGCTTCGGGTCGGCGCCAGACAAGGCTTTCGATAAACGCTTCGAGTGCGGGATGCCAGTATGTACATCGCGGGGCATAATCGAATAGTTCTTTGCCAGAGCGCTCTGGCAACTGAATGCAAAGGGCTTCGATAATGCCGCGATTACTCCAACAGGTATATTGATCTTTGACGAGTGCGCCTAACGGACGATCCGGCTCGAATGCGCGACCGGGGTCGTCTGCCTCAAGATGTTCAGCCAGCAAGCGTTTCGTGAGCAGGTGATCGGAAAGGCGCTCGTAGGAGAAACGCACACTGTCAATCCACTCACCGCTCTCAGAGTCGCTTGGAGTTCGATCCTCGCTGATGACACCCTCTGAGAGAAGGTGTCGGAAAAGCGACTTTTCAAAGCCTCTATTCGGCAAGAAAGCATTGACTATCCCTTGCGCTTCTTCACGCGGCAACCATGTTTGGCCCTTCGTCGTCATGGCGTCAAGAAGATTATCAATCGCCTTTGGTATTAGACGTGAAGCGGCATCGAAGTCGAGTAAGTCTGGTTTGGACAGCTTGTCGTTAACGGACTCAATAAAGAAATCAAAGACGGCAGTTAGTCCCTGCAGTCCTGCTGGCATCTCAGTATGACCGGCATTCTTCAATCCCTTGCAGAACAGTTTAAGAAAAAGCGGGTTTTGAAATTCGGGATTAAGTAAGGGGACGCTTGGTGATTTAATTCCAAAGAAATTGAAAAAAGTCGCTGTCGCTTCGTATTCGTGGTCGGCAAAACCAGGGTGTTCTTCCCTAACGATGCTTTCGGACGCAAGCCCTTCTGGTATCACCATGTCCTCATACGAGGAGCGGACGCTGACGCCGAGGCTAATCCAAGGGTAACGTGATAGCGCAGTCAACATGCCGGCGATGTGACGCCGCCATAGACTCTTTCCCTCGCCCTCGTTGAGCGCATCTATAAGGATAAGAGCCTTTGCATTCGCGGCTTGTGCCGCTGCTTCCAAAGCTCCAAGGAACTCTGTTCGGCCGCAGGTCAATCCAAGCATTTTAATAATCTGCGACCACGGTTCTTCATCCGAGAAGTTTTCGCCGAGCAGCAGCACTGTCGGAAGCCCCTTCTCGACTCGGTGCTTTGCCACGTCGCAGAAGAGGTGAGACTTCCCCGTACCTGCATCGCCCACGAGGAGTAGAGCAGGGACGTTGGCAAGGCGGCACTGGTTGCCGCGCATTAGTTCGCCAAACTCCGCAGACCGATTCGCCAACTGCGACAACAGATGGCGGCTGTAACCTATATCAGGTTGCTGTTGGGAAGATTCGCTATTTGAACCTGACCCGGCTGGTGATTGAGTTGATTTGCGGATCTCATCCAAAAGGCGGGACGCTTCCCATGCCTTTTCGTTAATTTGGAAAACTAATTTGGTCGCGGTTTCGAAGTCGATCGGACCAATACCAATACCACTGAGATCTTCCAGCAATGGAAACAGGTAACCCGCATCTTCCCTCAGGCTGCCGAGTAACGAATCGAGCTGAGTCTCTTCAGAGCCGAAGCGCACCTTAGAGTATGCAACCTTCATTGCTCCATATTCTTCGTTGATGCGGGAGTAGAATGTCGTTGTACGACCCAAGCCGTCGAACAGGTCGGCTACAGGCAGTCCAACGTGAATCTCCGGTGTGTAGCGGGGACCCGCGTTGGCAATACCTTCAGCAACGAAGTCGGCGAACCATTGTTCACTAAATAGCTCTTTATCGAACCAGAAGAAATTACGCCCTCGATGCTCCTCCTTGCTGAGACGCTGCCACAACTCGTGTTCGCCCCAGTAGTGGAAGTCGACGGACATTCCCTTCTCACGCGCCCAACCCTGCCATTGCTCGACACGATCAGCCCACTGATCCATCAAATCTTTCCGACGTTCGATGCGCGGATCGCGCCTGTCCAGAGGTAGGCACACAGTATACGAAGTCAATCGCGGATGTTTGTTAAGCGCGGTTCGCACGGATTCGTCCAATTGTGCCCATTGAGCTTTTTCCACTCTGTCGAAGAATTTCGCCTGCCACGCCCACTCTGTGCCATCCGACAATCTCCAGAAGCATTCGATTCCCGCATCGGGGACACCCTTGCGGAGGAACGTGGAACCTGGCGGTACAGGTTCATAAGAAGCAAGTTGACAACACAGTTCCTCGAAGGCGTTATTCTGCGAGGTTCCGAGCGTCCTAATGTTTTTCCAGTCGATACTCATATCTATAGGTTCATTATACTTTTGTAAGCTATTGTAGTCGCTCAACGGCTAGACTTCTTAAGGCTTACACGCTTACACGCTTACTTAGCACTCTTCGCGCGGGCTGTAATCTGGTCAATCAACCTTTCCCGAACTGGCTGTCACGTCCATAAGGCGCTGCGGTTCGTTATCCAACGCGCGACCTCGAATCGGACGGTCTAGGGTAAAGGAATGGCGCCGGCGACTGTAGATGACGCCTATCTGTTGGCTGCCGGTTTCCCGTGGCAGTGCCTCACTAGCTGCATCATGGTCGCTACACCATTCCCT
>Ga0137442_1000050_pt1 | contig 32809 bp, 28 predicted proteins | sample EasRivERMGT266_2_FD_102329 | JGI IMG/M metagenome (GOLD analysis project Ga0137442, IMG submission 102329) | Soil microbial communities from meander-bound floodplain in the East River, Colorado, USA - East River MetaG ERMGT266_2 | ecosystem: Environmental > Terrestrial > Soil > Floodplain ... | reverse complement strand
CTGAGTCTTCATGCGGAGGCGAGTATTCACGAAGAGCCCGGTGCGGGAAAACTGCACGCCGGGATCTGTGCGGGGGCTGTCGGGTAACTGGCAGTCCTACCGCGATCTGACGGAGTGAAAACCCGGTTTTTGTAACGACACTTTCAAATCGGGAGGTGCCGGAATTCCAGGCGCTCGTTTTATCTCTTGATGTAAACAGGCTGGCTGGAAACTTCGATTGAGACTCCCTGCGAGCCGGCCGAAGCTGAGCCCGCGCTTTCGCCGGTATGTCGGATGACTCGGAATCCACCCGCAGGCACTGGAATGGCAAGGGGAATGTTGAGGCGATGCGCGGAAGGCGAAGTGGTCCAGGCTGCCACGCGCCGATCTCCACCTTTAGCAAAAACCAAAACGTAGTCACCGGCGCCGCCAACAGCCAGACGCTGCTCGAAGACATAGCCATCGAAAAACTCGCTCAGTGTCCTGGCTGCGCGATAGGCCGGCTTGGGTTCGTAGACAGGCTCACCTCCTGCCTGGTAAGCATTGCGGACTAATCCAAAGTGATGTTCCGGCTCCTTTGGATCAAGTCCGTCGTCGCGCCAGTCATACCAGATCGAGATGGGAATCTCGTTGGCGACGTTGGTGAGCATCTCGCGAGCAAACATCGCCCCTTGCTTTTCTTCGCTCATGCCACGCCATGCGGACGAGTAGCCCCATTCGCCGGAGATGATTGGAATTACGCGGTCGCTACCGCTCCCGGTTCTGTAGCTGCTGCTGTACTCGGCGATCAATTTTCGCAGGCGACAATACTCAGCGGCCGCTTCTTCGGGATCTGAGCGTAGGTAAGGATGGACGGACACAGCCGACCAGTAGTCGAGCAAGCCTGCTTTGAAGCACGTCTCGAGAAACGCAAAATCCATTTCCGACACTGCCGGACCAATTAGTTTTTCACCAGGCACTTCGGAACGAAACGCCCGGCCCACGGCCAGGGCGAGCTCCGCGTATTCGTTGGCATTCGGCCGGGGAGGCCAGAACATGTCGTGATTCGGCTCGTTGTAAATTTCCCAGACGACGCCACGATGCGAAAAATGTTTGGCCGCAGCTACGGCCCAACGGGCGAACGCTTGTCGCGCCTCGGGCGTTCGCGGCGGCGCGCCTTTGTCGTAAAGCGGGTTGCCATAGTCAAGGATGAACAGCGCGTGAATCTTTGACTCTTCGAGGGCCGACATCAATCTATCGTATTCAGAAAAATCGTATTGGCCGCGTTCGCGTTCAGTCGCGTCCCATTTGAAATCCATCCGGACCCAACGAAAACCCGCGGCGGCGATCATCTTTACTTCGCCAGGTTTTGGATCGGTGAAGTGAATATTGACGCCCAGCCCCTGCGGGATGAAGGATTCTTTCGCAGGCGTCCCGCCAAACTTACAGTTGGTATCGGCGGTGCAACCGCTCAGGAGGGTGATAAGAAAGACAAGCGGCAGGAGCATTCGAGAGCCAAAGGGATTCGACTGTTTCACAACTTTCCCGCGGCGGCATGCAAATGCGTGCCGACGAACTCAGCAGGTGCGGCCGGACCAGATGGATCAGTGGCGGAGACATCTGCCGTTGATGCGACTTTGACGGGACGAGATTTCTTCAACGCGGACTCGGCTTGCTTGATGCCGGCGCGTCGCGCGATCGCCCAGTTGCCAAGCCAGCGCATCCAGGGACGGCTGGCCCAGTCCCACTCTCCCAGATACTCGAGCGGTGTGGCGCCCGTGTCTCGCTTGAAGCGATAGACGCCATGGTTTTGTACCGGGTCGATGCCGGCGAGATCGCAAGACTCAACTTTGAGTTTCAGACAATGCTGAACCAGCGCCCAGAATATTGCGTGCGACGCTTGTAACTTACGACCTGACTCGCTGGTCGCCCACAGCACGGCCCACGCGCGTTTGCCGAGCACCACCCATCCTAAAAGGCTGACCAACTCGCCGCTCTCGTTATCGCAGCGATAGAGCACGAGTTGTTGTTCGAAGTTCTTCAAGAGCTGTCCGATTTCCTCACGCGATTGCTGTTCTTCCAAACCTTTCGCGTGCTGCATAGAGGCATACACCGCCAGCACTTCTTCGGCGCCCGGGTTAAGCCATTGACGAACCGACAGACTGGATTCGTTGGCCCGTCTAAGATTCCTGCGCCAATTACGATCACAGGCAGCCAACACGCGGTCTTCTTCGCGGTTTAGATCCAGGCTCATTGAAAAGTTGGCGGTGAGGTTAAACCACGAACGGCTCCAGCCCTGAGAGTTCAATCTTAAGACATCCTCGATCCGCCGCGCGCGATCGCAGCGAAAACGAACGTAGAGCCGTTTCACGCCGGTTGTCTGTCGCATTGCTTGCTGCAGACGGTCATCGCAGACCGAGAGATCGCCCACCGGTCCGCCCTCAGTCCATATCAAGCCAAAACCAAGCGGATAGCGACGCAATAGACCGAGCATCATCGCGACGATCTCACCGCGCTCGTCGAACGCGGCCCAGCGACAGGGCTCCCACCCCAGAGCGCGCCGGTATTCACCCCAGGCGTAGCTCTGAAAAGGTGTGTAGTCTTCGAGACGCAGCAGCGCTTCGTCCCAAATTCTCTCAGCTTCATCGGTCAACAGCTTCCAGGTAACCATAGAATCAAACTCCCCTCGGGGCCTCGCTGCATTACTGTCTATTCAACTCCCGTAGCCAATACTTCCCCGGTTTGCCGGGGTGTTGGTCGCGGAGTACGCCGCGAAACTCGCTTTCGCAAAGTTGCCGGCATAAAGCTGCGCGGAATGTCGTCCCAACGCGGACGGAAACACTCCCACAGAGTGACCTGCCGGCGCCGCAGCAGCCAGAACAACGCCACCAGAAACATCACGCTGTAGCCGGTAATCGATGCCAGCGCCGCACCCTGGATGCCTCTTGACGGAAGCCACGTGCGCAACGCCACAACCATCACCAGCGCCGCCGCAATTCGGGCGATGGCACTCAAACCCGGATGCCCCAGGCCATTTAGCCCGCTGATCACGATCGCGCCGGCGCTCCAGACAACTGAAGCGACCATGAGCAAACGCAGGACATTTGTCACTGGTAGGAAAGCTTCTCCATAAGCAAAGCGGAGTATGTAAGGTGCGGCAATCCACAGCGGTAGCAAAATCAGCAGGTGCGCAGCGAGGGTGAGGCGCAAACTTCTCGTGACGATCCTGGTTGCTGCATCAGCCTTTTCTGCTGCTGCTACTTCCGGCATCAAAGCATCGCCCACCGACGAGGCCATGGTGCTGGTAATATCGGCCAGGCGAAGCGCGACCGCGTAGAGCCCGACCGAGGCGCTCGACGCAACGCTCACCAGCATCATCAGGTCGAGTCTCCAATTAACGAACTCAGTCAAGACGCCCGGATAGTCGCGAATACCGTAACGCAGTGTCGTTCCCAATTCTGAGAGCTTCGGCCGCCAATGTGGATGGAGTTCGCGCCAAACGGCAACGAAGGACAATAACAGCGAGGCGACTACCGCGCCGACCATCGTGTACGAAGCGCTGGCAACCGTTAGTCGACCGATTAGCCAGAGTATTATGAAACTTCCCAGTTGCACGCCGAACAGGATCAATCGCAAGATTCCAACCCAGGTAAAGCGCCGCGCTCCTTCCAACAATCCGCGGAGAAGGTCGGTCAGCATCAGTATCGGAATTACCAGCAGATAGATTCGCGCGAGTCGCACCACCTCCTCACTTCGGTGACCAATCAAGAGGGGGATCATTAACTCGGCCACGCCGACGGTGATCACGCCCATGACGAACGTGAAAATTACCGCGTTCGAGAATAGCGCTGACACGCACTCAGGCCGCTTCGCGGTCCAAAACCGATATGCCGACGGCAGACCAATCTGTGCGACCATGGAAAAAATCGCCGGCCACATCAACACGATGATCAGATCACCGCGACCTGCCGGCCCCAGCGCCCAGGCGCTGAGCAGGCTGGTCACCACGCCTGCACACAACATCAGGGCGTTCGTGCTAAAGACCAATTTGATATTGCGTTTCAGCATTTACTTAATGTCCGACGAACGTCAGTTTGTCGGTGACTCCCTCTCCTTTGGGAGAGGGTTGGGGAGAGGGCTTGAGTATCGGACCGCCCCAGCTACGCCCCTCTTCCCCGGCCCTTCTCCCAAAGGGAGAAGGGAGATATCAAACCAACATCTGCGTGACAATCCCTCACAAACTTGTTCACACCACCAGATCCAAAACACTCATCATTACGCAGCCGAGAGCGCTCAACTGCGCGGTGGCCAGAGAGCCACTTAATGCCGTCGCTTCCCTTGTCCCAAAGACCTGACGATACAGTTCGTAGGTCTTGTCCGCGACCCGGTCCCACGAGTACTGTTTGACTTGCTCGCGTCCCGCCACAACCAGGCGCTCTCTCAGTTCCTCATCTGAAAGCATCCGCCGCAGGGCCTCAGCCAGCGCTTCTGGATCACCCTCAGTGAAAACCAATCCGGCATCGCCAATGACCTCTGGAATCGCGCCGCAGGTCGAGCCAATTACCGGAATGCCGCTGGCCATCGCCTCAACCAGGACACGTCCAAATTGTTCGCGGATGCGTTTCGTCGTCTCAGTCGGCAACACGAGCATGTCGATCTGGTGAAAATAATCGGGGACCAGATCGAATTTGATCGCGCCGGTAAACGTCGCGCGATCGCTCAGACCGGCCGCGGCCAACCTTTGCTCAAACCCTTCGCGCTCTGGTCCGTCACCAACGATCAAGAGTTGCCACTCTTCCGACTTCAGCTTTTCCAGCGCAGCGGCCAGGAGATCCAGGCCCTTCCCCGGCAACATGCGACCGACAAAACCTATTGTCAGCGGTCCGGATGGCTTGCGGCCTGCCGGCCGGGGACGAAACGCATCCGTGTTTACTCCAAATGGGACAATTGGCGCCGGCTTGGTAAATCCTTTCGCGCGCAAAACCTCCACCACTGTTTCACTGCAGGCATAAGCGCAGGCCACACGTCTGAAGGCGCGTTGCTCGAGCCAATTAAATGGCGGCGGATAGTTGTGATTAATATTTTGGTTCGCTTGCATGACGATCGGCACGCCGGGCGCGAACCAATCACGCAAAGTAAGCAGTTCGGCACAAGCCACGCTGTAAGGCTCATGGCCAAGGTCTATCAAGTGTGGCTGATGACTCTTCAGCGCCGTGATGACCGGTCGCGGATCATAAGCGAACAACTGAATGTGCTTTGAAAGGTAAGTCCGGGCAGTTCTTACCGGAAACAGATCATCAGGCGCGGCCTCAACCATCATTTCGGCCTCACGCCACCGTTCGGTCGTCAGCACTTCAAGATCCACGTCGGGATAACACCGCGCCATCGCACGCTCCCGGTGGCGGAGTGCCGGGGTCAGGCTTGAATGAGCAATACGCAATACTCGCATCTTCTCGTCTCCATTTTTGTGATTGCTTCTTGCTGCCATGTTCAGCCTCAGGACTCAGCTCGCATTCGGAGCTGCCAGGCTTTGGGATCCATCGCGCCAGTGGGGCTTTCGAGTCCCCAGTTCTTGCGCTCGCTCTGCAATCAACTCATCGAATAGATTCAAATACTGTTGGGCGATCTTCTTCCACTCATAGTTTTGGGCGGTAGCAATCCCTGCTTCGCGCAGGCGCGCATGCAGGTCGCGATCGTTGAAAAGCCGATCTAATTTCGCGGCGATGTCTGTCGCATCGCGTTGAATGTGCAGTCCATTCACGCCGTCGTGCAGATAGTCTTCGATTCCTCCGACCGGTGAAGCCAGCACGGGCAGCCCCGAGGCCATCGCTTCGAGGCAAACCAGCGCGAACGTCTCGTAAAGCGTAGGAAGCACGAAAGCATCGGCCGCCGGATAAATCGTGGGCAGATCGTTTCGCGCGCCCGCAAAAATCACTCGATCGCTCACGCCTAACTGTTCCGCGAGTCGCTTGAAGGGCGCCGCCACATCAGCACCAACAACCATCAGGATCGCCTTTGTTTCCATCTCAACCAGGGCCCTAATCGCAAATTCCAATCCTTTAAGCCGGTATTGGCTGCCTGCGAAAAGTACTAGTGGAGCGTTGTCCGGAATACCAAAGCTGTGGCGCACTGCCATCCTGGACTGCGCATTCTCGGGTTTGAAGCGATCGAGATTGATCCCGTTGGGGATGGTTACGATCCGTTCGTCAGGGACGTTGTAGTAGTGCTTCAACTGCCGGCGCACGCGCTCTGAGATCGCCACCACTTTGCGATAGCGTCGGCCGCGGAGCATCCACCGGTCGCGCCATGCCAACCAGAGGTTGCTGGGATTCAGAAGCCAACCGTAGGATCCCGTGCGGCGCTTTTCGGCCAGACTCGCGCGGTTGACGGCGTGCACGACGCAGACATCACCGATCAGCGAATCGCCGTGGCTCAAAACGATCTTGGACCCCCGGCTTCGCTTCACTCGCAAAGTTGCAGCCAGCGTGAAAAAGGGGACGGTGAAGGTGGTAGCCAAATGCCGCCAGCGCGATCGCAGGCCAAAATGCATCAGCCACGGTGCCACAAGCGTGATTCCATTCCGCGATTCGGGTTCGGTGGCGTGGCTCGTCATCGCACGCGCGTCTAATCCGAGGGCCCGCCAGGCGCGGTGTAATTCAAAAGCGACACACTCGCTGCCTCCGCCAAAACCCATCTCCAGCGAGATTTGTAAAATAAATATTGCGTCCATTTCCATAAGAACTACTGTTCAGCGAGCTCTACGAACTTCTTTGCTTCACTCAGCCGGGGATCTGCGTTCTCTCGCCTTGCCTTCAACTCGACGCCGGCACAATAGAAAGCCTGCAACTCGGCCAGATATCTATTGGCTGAGAAGCGCGCCGCCACGTGTTTCTTTCCCTGCTCCGCGATTCGCGCCCGCAACGCCGGCCGGCAATCAAGATTAACAATGCCGGCGACCATTGCTTGTTCGTCACCTGGCGGAACCAGCCACCCGTCCACTCCGTGTTCGATGATTTCCGCCAGGCCATCGCAGGCGGCCGCAACGACCGGCGTACCGCAAGCCATAGCCTCCAGCGCAACCAAACCGAAAGGCTCTGATGAAGAATTAACCACGAGCAAGTCGAGCGCCTGGATTACGGCCGCTACATCATTCCGCGCCCCTAAGAGGCGAACTTGTTCAGAGATGCCGAGTTCTCGCGCTGTGTCTCTCAAGAGTTGCTCGTATTCGTGGTCCCGGTTGAATAGCGGCGCGCCTGCAACGAGCAAAAGCGCTTTCGGATTCTCAGCCAACACCCGTGCAAACGCGCGAATCAATTCAAGCTGTCCCTTGCGTGGCGTCAGTTGTCCGACGATTCCGATGACCGGCCGGCTGTCACCCAGATTCAATTCATGACGAACCTGATGCGAGGCAGTTTGGTTCGGCTGAAACTTTTCCAACTCGATCGCATTGAGAATGACGGTGGTGCGCTTCCTCAAGCCAGCGCCCACACGATGGCCCACTCCGCCGAAGTTCTCCTTGACGGCCCGCGAGACGGCGATCATTCGCGTGCGCGCGCACAAAAGAGCAAAGACCCGGACGCCCGTACTCAACGGATGACGCGGAAGCAGATCGTGCAGATGCCACACGATTCTAGTGCCCATGCCAAGTGTGGCCGCGGTGGCCACCAGGCCCGCGCGAATGCTGTTGGCGTGAATCAGATCCGGCTTTAGGCGGACAACTTTTCGTCTGAGCTCGCGAATGACCAAAAAGAAAGACTTGAGATAGCGCAGCAGGCGGCCCGCTCGCCAGGTAAACCGCGCCTCCAGACCGAGCACGCTCTCAACAGGCACGCCCAGGCTCGTCGCCATACTCGTTAGTGGGCCTGACTCAGGACAGATCACCAGCGGATCAAAAAGATGCTGATTCAAACGCGCCAGTATCATCAACAGCATGCGCTCAGCGCCGCTGACCTGGCCCGTGTGGTTATAGAACAAGATTTTCATCAAGGATTTCTTTGGAGTGCGGCAACGTGTTGCCGCTGTTCAAAGCGTCGACAGGTCGGCGTACTCCAAAGTTTTGTTTCCGTTTCGGACTCGGCCCCACTTCTGCTCCAGGAACTTTGTAGGGAGATATGCGCCGGAAACTTTCGCGATGAACCGGACCATGTTGTCTCTTCGCCCAAGCGGCACGCGCCACCGCGAGTAGGTTGAATTTGTTCCTTTCCAGACTGACCACGCCGCCCGATAGCCGCATTCCTGGCTCATGCGTTCCAGACCAGGGTCGCATTCACCATACGGCCAGGCCATTAAATCAATCTTTCGACCCGTGATGTTTTTTAGCCGACTTCGTGATTCGCGGAGTTCCAGGCGCGCTTCATCATTTGACAGGCGAGTAAAATGCCGATGCCAAAGTCCGTGCGCGCCAATCGTGACCAGCGGGTGCCGCGCAATCTCGCGCAGCTCGTCCTCTGAAAGGTAACCATCCTGTCCGACAAAGCCCGCGGCTACAAACAGAGTGATTGGCAAGCGAAACTTTTCCAACAGTGGGAGAGCAACTGTCAGGTTGTCACGAAACCCATCGTCAAACGTTATCGCCACGCCACGCGCGTGCGGGTCACTCCCCAGCGTTTCATCGAGCGTGACTACCCGATGCCAGCGTGAGAGCCAGCGCAACTGTCGCTCAAACTTCTCAGGAGAGATATCAATGTCGCCCGGCAAAGCGGTAGCCGGAGAGCTGATCGTGTGGTAAACCAAAATTGAGTGCATAAGTTTAATGGGTCTCCCTGTCACACCGGGAGTGGCCCTGAGTTTTGTGCCCGCTCATCATCGACCTCTGTCCCACTGAAAGGAGGCCGACGTGCGAATGGATGGCCGTATTGCCAAATCCGGCAGCCCGCCATTTACAGTCCGTCCTTCAGAGCCTGATTCTCCAAAGGTTCTAAACGCTGAATCGACAGCTAATTTCAACGATCAGCCGCCCTTTTGACTTGTAGGACCAAGCCCACGACCGCGGACGTGCCGCAACGGGGCGAAACCATTTGATGGAGGGGAAATACCTTTTCATTAAGCCTTTATTAGCTCTCGAAGGAATCCAGCTCTCGTGTGCACGATGAAGTTCGCAAACAGCGCCCCTATTAACGACGGATTTCCAGTGATCAAATAGATATGTCCAGCCGACTTGCTTCCATCGCTCCCTTCGGTCTACCGGGCACGCGCCTGACGACAGAAGCGAAGGCGCGCCGACTTGCTGCAGCGAATTGCAACCGGCGCACCTATACGCTGCAAGAACCTTGTGTGCCGGAACTTGTGGCTACGCGAGCCGCTTCAGAGCCAACCGCGCCGGCGCTCACAGCACACGGCGAAGTGATGACTTATGGAGAGCTGGATGACCGCGCTAACCAATTGGCCAACTACCTGATCAGGCTCGGCCTTCAGTCCAAGGTCCCCCACAACCTGGTAGGCGTCTGCCTTGACCGTTCAATAACGGCTGTGGTTTGTTCCTTAGCGATCCTCAAAGCGGGAGGAGCTTATCTGCCGCTCGATCCCACCTACCCTTTTGAACGTCTTGCTTTCATGCTCAGCGACGCCCAGCCTCACGTGCTTATCACGCGACAGAAAGTAGCAGAGCAGCTTCCCAACGGCGCCTGGCAAGTGATCGCGATTGACCTCGACGATCCTGAGATTCGTCACCAATCAACGGACTCCCCCGTTTGCGACATAACACCTGAGGATCTGGCATACGTCATTTACACATCTGGTTCCACCGGACAGCCAAAAGGAGTAGAGATCACCCATGCCAGTTTGATGAACCTGGTGTCCTGGCATCTGAGCGCGTTTAAGGTCGCGGCCGGCGATCGAGCGAGCTTGTTGGCTGGAGTGGGTTTCGACGCGGCCGTCTGGGAAACATGGCCCTATCTTACCGCCGGAGCGAGTCTCCATTTACCCGACGAGTGCACGCGTCTGTCGCCAGAGCGCCTTCGCGATTGGCTGGTGACGGAAGAAATTTCCATCGGCTTTTTGCCGACAGCATTGGCTGAGCGAGTCATGCCCCTCGAGTGGCCATCGAACACCGCCTTGCGCCTTTTGTTGACCGGCGCCGAAACTCTGCGTCGCTTTCCGTCGAATAACTTGCCTTTTCAGATCGTCAACAATTACGGGCCGACGGAGTGCACGGTGGTTGCTACGTCCGGCTTCGTTTCGCCGAACACTGGCACAAACGCCTTACCGACGATCGGCCGGCCGATCGCAAATACTGAGGTCTATATTCTGGACGAGAACCTGCGACAGGTTCCGGTGGGCACTGCCGGAGAACTGCACGTAGGCGGCGCTTCGGTGGCACGAGGCTATCTGAATCGACCGGAGTTGACGGCGGATAAGTTTATTCGGAATCCTTTCAGCAATCAGCCGGCCGCACGCTTATACAAAACGGGAGACCTGGCCTGCTACCTGGAAAACGGTGAGATTGCATACCTGGGGCGGATCGATGATCAAGTAAAGATTCTCGGACACCGGATTGAGCCAAACGAAATCGTCACGGTGCTGGATCGCCACCCGTCCATTGGTGAAAGCCTGGTCGTCGCGCGAGAGGACGCCGGCAGCGAGAAACATCTGGTCGCATACGTCGTCCCCAATCACGATTCGCGGCTGGCCGCTGCCGAGCTACGGACCTTCCTCGGAAATGAGCTGCCTGAGTACATGGTCCCGGCAGTATTCGTACGATTGGAGATGCTGCCTTTGACCAGCAACGGCAAGACAGATCGAGCCGCACTGCCCGCGCCCAACCTTGAAAATACTCTGCGGGATGAAGAGTTCATCGCCCCGCGCACTCCGATCGAAGAACGGCTGGCAGTAATGCTCTCCTCGCTCCTGGGACTGGAGCACGTTTCAGTCACCGACAACTTCTTCATGCTGGGCGGTCACTCTCTACTGGGCACCCAACTTATCTCTCACATTCGCGGTGCGTTTGGAGTCGAGCTCGCGCTCCGCACGCTGTTTGACGCGCCCACGATCGAGGGACTGGCGCTCGAGATCGAGCGACTGCTAATGGCCCGGGTGGAAGCGATGAGCGAGGATGAGGTACTGCGGTTATTGGCGTGAAGCCAAAGAAATTTTCCATATTTCATATGTCATTTTCCATTTTTCATCTGCTGAACTCCCTCTCCCCTTGGGAGAGGGTTGGGGAGAGGGCTTATGGGTTCGCACGTCATCAACCCCTCTTCCCCAGCCCTTCTCCCAGAGGGAGAAGGGAGATGGGAAAAATGACGAATGGAAAATGATCACCATCAAGCTATGAACACCACCACTAGAAGCAAAGCCCAAACTCTCAGCCTGTATCAACTGTTGGATCCGGCGGTGCTGGCTAATCCATATCCGCTCTACGAGCGCCTTCGCACAGAGGCCCCGGTTTATTGGGATCCTTACCTGCACGCGTGGGTGGTCACACGCTATGCAGACGTGATCACCGTGCTGCACCACTTTTCCGCCAACCGCGCCCCATCGCCTGAACAGCTCGCGGCCATCGGCCTGGCAGAGCTGGCTCCGGTCGCGCAGGTCATGGTCAAGCAAATGCTTTTCATGGACGCGCCGAATCACACGCGCCTCCGCGGTCTCGCGTCGACTGCCTTTACGCCCGCGAGAGTGGAAGCTTTGCGGTCGCACATTCGGGAAATTCTCGACGACCTGTTGGAACCTCTGCTCACGGCCTGTCGCATGGACGTTATCGCTGACCTGGCGGCGCCTTTGCCCGCGATTGTCACCGCCGAAATGATGGGCGTGCCAACTGCGGATGCTAATCAATTAAAAGAGTGGTCGGCGGACTTTGCTGAAGTACTCGGCAATTTTCAGCACAATCCGGACCGCGCTTCACGCACATTGAAATGCGTGGAAGAGATGACCTCCTATTTTCGCGACGCAATTCAAAGCCAGCGCACTCAGCCGCGCGATGGCCTCATCAACGCGCTGCTGACGGCAGAGCTTGATGGCGACCATTTGACGGAAGAAGAGATTATCGCCAACTGCATCGTGACGATGGTCGGTGGTCAGGAGACTACGACCAATCTGATTGGCAACGGCATGCTGACGCTGCTGCGTCACCCGGACGAGCTGGAGAGATTGAGAAATGACTTGACTCTCGTTCCGTCGGCTGTCGAAGAACTTCTGCGCTACGAAAGCCCAAGCCAACACACGGCGCGCATTTGTCCTGAGGACACTGAACTCGGCGGTAGGAAGATTCGCAAAGGGCAGGCGGTGATCGCGGTGATGGGCGCCGGAAATCGCGACCCGGAACGCTTTCCGGATCCCGACCGGCTCGATCTTTCTCGGACTGACAATCGCCACCTGGCATTCGGCTGGGCCAGCCATTTCTGTTTTGGCGCACCCCTCGCGCGCATTGAAGGACAGCTTGTCTTTGAGGCAATCGCGAGCCGGATGACCAATCTAAAGCTTGAACCCGGCCCACTCGTGTGGCGAGACAACCTGGGTTTGCGCGGGCTTTCTTCTCTGCCGGTGACCTTCACGGAAGCGAGGCCTGTAGGCCAACTCCCGGCGCCGATCGCCCACACCGGAAGCGGCTGCCCCTTTCATGGATCCGCGTAACGGGTGTTTAGAGTACTTTAGTCGGGCTTTCGCACGAATCAAAAAGATCCACCTGAGCTTTGTACTCGGAACACCCATTAACAGATATCGTGCAAGAACACGTTCCATCGACCACAACAAACCCAGGTTTGGCCAACCTTTCTGAGGCCAAACGCGACCTGCTGGATAAATATCTTCGTGGAGATCTTAACCGGCAGCCTGCTCCGCCACGAACCATCGCGCCGCGTCCGCCCGGCACTCCCGCGCAACTCTCGTTCGCGCAGGAACGGCTGTGGTTCCTCGATCAACTGAATCCGCAGTCGGCGGTCTTCAACGTGCCGCTGACCGTGCGGCTGTCGGGGCCAATCGACGCGACCGTTCTTGAACGAAGCATTAACGAGATTGTGCGCAGACACGATGCGCTGCGCACCACCTTCGCCACTGTCGAAGGCCAACCAATTCCCAATGTCAGCTCCGAACTCAATGTTGAGCTGTTAACCATCGATCCAGCTTCTGACGCGGAACCCGAGCGCGAAACCAGGGCCCTTGCGTTACTGAGCGAGGAAGCGGCACGGCCGTTTGATCTAACGAAGGGGCCTCTAATCCGAGCGACCTTGCTGCGGCTGGACGAGCATGATCATCTGTTCCTGGTCGTAATGCATCACATCGTTAGTGACGGATGGTCACTAGTGCTGTTTTTCCGGGAGCTGTCGGCGATCTACGACGCCTTCGCCCGCGGCGAACCCTCGCCCCTCTCGGAACTGGCAATTCAGTATGCCGACTACGCAGTCTGGCAGAGGGAGTGGCTCAATGGCGAGATCCTCCAAACGCAACTCGCTTACTGGAAAGGAAAGCTCGCCGGCGACCTTCCGGTTCTGGACCTTCCTACTGATCGCCCGCGACCGGCAGTGCAGACATTCCGCGGCGCCCGCGAGTGGCTGGTGCTCTCAGGAGACCTGGCCTCATCCATCAAGACACTTGGCCGGCGCGAAGGCGTAACGCTCTTCATAACGCTGCTCGCGGCCTTCAAGGTCCTGCTATGGCGCTACACGGGACAGGAAGACGTGATCGTCGGCTCGCCAATCGCGAATCGCCCGCAAACCGAAACTGAATCGATCATTGGTTTCTTCCTCAACAACCTGGCGTTGCGCTCAGATCTCTCTGGCAACCCAGGCTTTCGTGAAGTCCTGACGCGCGTGAGAAAGACGGCCCTTGAGGCCTACGCTAACCAGGATGTTCCGTTCGAAAAGTTGATCGAGGTGTTGAAGCCGGAACGCAGCCTGAGTCGCACTCCGATCTTTCAAGTCTATTTCAATCTCTTCAACTTTGCCGATGATATTAGCTTACCCGGCGACGAGAAAGCGGTTTCGTTCGTCGATGCCTGGGCCCAATCGCGTGAGGACCTTTCAAAGTTTGATTTGACTCTTTACGCCGGTCAGCAAGGCCGGGAACTTAAGCTTGCGCTGGTTTACAACACCGACCTCTTCGATGCCGACACGATCAAGCGAATGCTGACGCAGTTCCGCGCCCTGCTCGAAGCTCTGGTTGCCGATCCCGAAAAGCCAATCTCCGACCTGCGGACTGGAGATCACGATTCGTCTCGATCAGTAGAATCCATACGCGTTCGTCCCACCAACACCTTCTCTGAATTCGAGCAGGAAGAGATCGAGCAATCGATCACCGAACGCTTTGCCAACCAAGTCGCGATGTTTCCCCGACAAATTGCGGTCAAGACCAGAAACCACGAGTGGACTTACCAGGATCTGGATCGAATGGTTGATGGCGTGGCGCGATCAATTGTCGGACTGGTCGGCGCGGGTGAGGAACGAATCGCGCTTTTGTTCGAGCATGATGCACCGATGATCGCGGGTATGCTGGGTGCGCTGAAGGCTGGAAAGACTTATGTACCAATGGATCCTCATCACCCCGCAGGGCGGCTACGCCAGATCGTCGAACACTCAGAAGCAACCACGCTTCTGACAAACAGCAAGAATCTTGCACTGGCCCGCAAGCTGGCGAGCGATAGTGTCCAGCTAATCAATATCGACAAAATAGAGGCCACTGCGTCAAGCATCACTCTTCCGGCAATCGAACCCGGCCGGCTCGCGTACATCTTGTACACGTCTGGCTCGACCGGACAGCCGAAGGGCGTCATACAGAACCATCGCAACGTGCTGCATTACATCCGGGTCTACACCAACAACCTGCATCTCAACGCCGGGGATCGGCTGACACTGCTTTCTTCCTACTGCTTCGATGCGGCGGTTATGGACATCTACGGAGCGCTGCTCAACGGCGCCACGCTCTGTCCCATCGATATCAGGGAAGATGGGCTGGCCGGCTTGTCCGAGCGTCTAATCGATGAAGAGATCACGGTCTATCATTCCACGCCGACGGTCTATCGCTATTTCATTAATACCGTGAATGGCAAGACGGACTTTCGCCGCGTTCGTTTGATTGTGCTGGGCGGCGAAGAAGTAAAACAACCCGACGTCGAGCTGTATAAGAAGCACTTCTCCGACGATTGCATCCTCGTCAATGGTTTGGGTCCGACAGAAGCGACCGTCAGCCTGCAAAACTTCATCGACAAACAAACCACAGTATTGTCGGAAAGTGTGCCGGTTGGTTTCCCTGTGGCAGACTCCGAAGTGTTGTTACTAAATGAGGCCGGCCAGCCTTCTGAAATCTTCGGTGAGATTGCCATTAAGTCCGCGCACGTGGCGCTCGGGTACTGGCGAAACCCGGAAGCGACAGCGGCAGCGTTTAGCAGTGGCACGGGCGTGCGGGGTCCCCGGCGGGGCAGCCCCGCTGGGGTGCTCGACCCGCCCGTGAGTCACGCGCAAGCCGCGCGTGCCACCAACTCAGTACGCATCTATCGAACCGGTGACATGGGTCGTCGCCTCCCCGATGGCAGCATCAAGTTCGAAGGTAGAAAAGATTTTCAGATCAAGATCAGAGGGTTCCGCGTCGAGTTAGGCGAGATCGAGTCCGCTCTGGCCCAACACGAGTACGTGCGCGAGAGCGTGGTCGTCGCAAAAGAGAATGGAGCCGGAGACAAGCGCCTGATTGCTTATGTCGTTCCGCGCGAGCAGGCATCGTTCACGACTCCCTCCCCCGTTGGGGGAGGGTTGGGGTGGGGGGTTAGCGCGTCAAAGGCCCTCTCCCCCAACCCCTCTCCCAACGGGAGAGGGGGGAAAGCAGCCGAGTTGCGGAACTTCTTAAGGCTGAAGCTACCCGAATACATGGTGCCAAGTTTGTTCGTGGTGCTCGATGGATTGCCCTTAACCGCCAGCGGCAAGGTGGACCGCCGCGCGCTGCCTGCTCCTATTGATTCATCTGACCGGCCGAAGCTGGATTTCGCGGGACCGGTGACTCCCTTGCAAATCTTATTGGCCGGCATCTGGGCCGACCTGCTGGACGTACGAGAGGTGGGAGTCCACGATAACTTTTTTGAGTTGGGCGGCCATTCTCTGCTGGCCGCGCGGCTCTTCGCGGAGATCGGAAAGCGATGCGGCAAGACCCTACCTCTGGCGACGCTGTTCGAGGCGCCCACCGTCGCGCAACTCGCCGACGCTCTCGAAGAGGATTTGAAACCTGAGTGGTCTTCGCTGGTGGCTATCAATCCGATTGAGACTCCCTCTCCCTCTGGGAGAGGGTTGGGGAGAGGGCCTGAGTGTCCGGCCGGCGCAGCTACGCCCCTCTTCCCCGGCCCTTCTCCCAACGGGAGAAGGGAGACTGCTGTCGCTAGCGCCAGGATCACAGTTCGCGATACTGACTCGAAACCGCCTTTCTTCTGCGTTCACGCGTTGGGTGGAAACGTGCTCGAGTATCACGACCTCGCGCGTTACCTGGGAAAGGCCCAGCCCTTTTACGGCTTGCAGTCCGCCGGCTTGGATGGCAAACACGCGCCGCACACACGCGTCGAAGACATGGCCGCCCACTACATCAAAGAGATGCGCGAGCTTCAACCCGCCGGGCCTTACTTTATTGGTGGCCGATCGCTGGGCGGCATGATTGCGTTTGAGATGGCCCGTCAACTCCGCGCGCGGGGCGAAGGTATTGGTCTGCTCGCGCTGCTGGATACTTACCCTTCGGGGTATGCAAAACTGCTAAGAGATCAGAATACGTTGCCCGCTCGCCTTGAGCGCGCCGTAAGCAGAGCCAAAGCCCACCTCACCAACCTCAACAGCCTTTCCCTGCAAAGCAAAGCTTCGTACTTATTCGCGAAACTAAGATTCGCGCCGCGCAAGATGAAGAGCCAGGTGTGGCGGCGTGTCTACAGCTCATTCGCGAACCTCGGCCGCCCATTACCGCGCGCTCTCCAGGACATCAAGGAATTGAACTCATTAGCCGTGCGCGAGTATGTCCCGCACGTCTACGAAGGTCACGTCACACTCTTCTGGGCGAGTTCCGATTTGCGAGCTTCAGTTGACTTCGTGGAAGGCTGGCGTGCCCTGGCCGGCGGCGGGATCGACGTGCACGAGATTCCCGGAACCCATCTGGATATCGTCAAAGAACCTCACGTGCAGGAGTTGGCGAAGAAGCTTGCTGGTTGCCTGACAAAGGCGCGGGCGATCCAAAAAGACTAACCACGCAAACGCACACCTCGTAGAAAGATCTAATTTAGACCGCCAACACGTATTTCGCCAGGTGACCAATGCGACCGAGAGTCTCCGGACGTATGCGCGCAGCCTGGTTGACCGACGACTCGGCATCACGGCGGATATAGGCGCCTTGAATTGACCGCCGAGGTTCCGCCGGCCTGGTTTGCCGTGTGTCCATGCCAGACGGATCCGTTGTAGACGATGACTGAGCCCGCTGGGCCGCACGCCACTACCTGACCCTCGTAGTCCGCCGAAGTACACGGCGGAAAGTCGGCCGGAATTGTGGACCATTTGTGTGAACCCGGCACAAACCTAAGCCTCGGCAAATTGCGCCAACCGGTCGGGCGCCACCGGGCCAGGAACGACGACGAAACCCACATCGCACAGGTCTTGAATGGCGCCCGCCGACAGCTCGCAGCCCGCATCGATTACACTGAACAAGTCGTCCATACGTGTGGGCTTCCGGCCGCCTTACGATCGAATTCACCGGGCGCGGGCGAACATCATTCAAGCACCGCCGGAGAATGTAGTTGAGAGAGGAAAGCCCGTCGTTACTTCTTGTAGCTCTTCCAATCCACGTCGCACTTGGCCAGCCCTTTGCTGGTCGTGAAATAGACCTTCTTGTCGGCCAGTCCCTCGCTGTCGGTGAAGTACACCTTCACGTCGGCCAGCCCCTCGCTGTCCTCGTAGTACCACTTTGCGTTGCCGTCGGCCAGTCCCTTGCTGGTTTCGACGTAGATAACACAGTCCGCCTGCCCTGCGCTGTCGGTCACGTACACTTTGACATCCGCCCGGCCCTGGCTGGTTACCCTGTACACCTTGATTGCGCTGGCGGGGGTGGCGGCCAAAAGGCTCAGCGCGGCGCCCAGGATCCGCAACTTTGTTCGCATGGGTTCACTCCTTCCCGCGTCCATCGGACTTTCCGGCACTCTACATGAACCGGGGGGGGAGCAGTCGCAGGGCGCAGGGCAGTTGCATTCGTCGGCGTCGAGCCCGGCACCTCTCGACCTCCTCCTGGCCTGGCGCTGCTCGGCAGGCTTGTGACCACGATTAGGGCGAAGACGCCGAAAACGGTTGAGTTGGCCAGGGGCCAGGTAAATCGACCTCACTCGATGCCGCGACTTTCAGTTAGCCTTTAGTAGTGAAGCACGGCGGCGAACAGATCGTTGTAATCGGAAACCGTATTATTCGCGGCCGACAGCGTGAGCGTGTGCTGTCCCTCGCTGAGCTGAACTTGAATGTAGGCCGGGACCACAGCCCGGTGCGTTGCGTTCCCGTTCGAGAAAATTTGCGCCTCGCCGATTGCGTTGCCATCAAGCGCGACCACGATCCCGAGTAATTCGTTGGCTGATTGGGACCAGACTGAGCCATTGACTTCCAGATACATGGGCTCGTCGCCAGGCGCCGAGAAACTGGTGGTTATGGGCAACGGCCCGGCTTGCGTAACAATGACTTGTATTGCCATCGGATCTCCTTCCGTCTTTGAAAACTTGAGCAGGTCCAGGATGTTAGAACACGCGCAAGTTATTCCTGTTGCGTCGTCTTGTCAATGAGTTGTCACCGATCCGAAACTGGCCGTAGCAATGTCCGCCCAGATGCGTAGACTCTTTGTTAGCGTCCAACGAGTTGACAGTGTTGATCGAACACAAGCCTTGCGCCCCTGGCGCACGGTCGACCGCCTCGGCGCTCTGGTCCAGGCAAGGCACAGGGCCGTTTGGGGGCGCGAGCTCAAAACAATCTCAGCCTCGTCAACTCCGCGCCGCAGAATTTGCAGCCGGGCAAGTCCCCGCCGCCGCTGGGAGAACAACCTAGACATAGAACCGCGCCGCATTGGCACTCGGCGCACCGCGTGGCCAGCATCTGGCCCGCGCGCTCCAGGGCCGCGAAGATGTCCATGCCTGCCGGCAGGCGCCTCTGCTCCGGGCCTTGCACGCGTTTGCCGCATTTCATGCAGTGCATCGACTTGTATTCCGCCAGCGCCGCCGCCGCTTTCGACCCGCCGATTTTGTTGAGGCTCAGCGCAGCGGAACCGCAAACACCCGGTACCTCATCGCCTAACGCCTCGATCAGCGCCTCAACAGAACGAGGATCGCCAAAGGCCCCCAGTGCGGCTGCGGCTTTTGCTCTCACTGTGGAGTCGTCTTTGTATCGGATTGCTTTGATCAGACCCTCTACGTCCCGCTTCTTGAGCAGACGCTCGGGGTTGGGCCTGAAAAGTGACCGGAACATATCTTCGCCTCCTTCCACTTCTACTTTATCTGTCCACCGAACGTCCAGTGGGCGCGGCAGCTAGTGTACTGTCTCTCAATTGACTTTACAGTGAGTTCTCTTCGTGCCGTTTCGTGTGATTTCGTGGATCGTCCTTGTGCGCGGAATACGATCCACTAAATCACACGAAAAACCACGAAACTCAGAACTCTTTTTTATTCATGAAAATGTGAGCATGGCTCGCTATTGTAAAGCTATTTTCGAGACGCTGCACTAGCAACAACGTCGCAGCTAAAAGAATAAGTCAAATAGCGCGCTGTGGATCACCCAACCACTTAGGAGCGTTCCGGATCTTCTCATTCGCGCTTGTCAAAACGTTGCCGTCCGAGGCCAATAATCGTGATGACGAGCCACACGATGAGCGACGGGAACCATACTGACCACCAATCGCCGGTGAAGAATTGAGCAGCGGCCTGTCTGAGAACAAAAAGCCCAAACAGGTTGATGGCCAGAGTGATGGATAACCCGGTCACCCCGACCTTAACTGTCGCGTTCATGCTGAACCTCCTTCGTTTGATTCAAGACGCCCTCTAAACCAACTCCTTCGCCATGTCTCGGATTTTGCACACAGTTCTCCAGTTGCGATCCGTCATCGGCACACCGAGCAGTTTCTCGGCATTTGCAGCCAGCTTGGATCTACCTATCCCTTCGGGTGCATGTAGATAAAACACCTTGTCGATAAGACGAAATCGTTCGCTGTCACTCTTGAGGCTTTCGAGCCTTTCCAGATTTGGCTTCACCGGTGCGGAAGCAAGAAAGCCCGCGTGCAAAGCTTGTGGTTCGGTTGCCGCTGCGGGAAACGGATTCTTCCTAATGGCCCTTTCGATGTCTTCCAGCTCCAACAACAGAACGTAAGGTTCGAAACCGCGGCGCTTCTTGATTTCACTACTTATCTTATTTGCCAGCCGTGAGGCGTCTTTTTCCGGGCTTACCAACACTGCATTGCCACTTTGGATGTAGGTTTTGACGTTTCGAGCGCCGAGGTCTTCAAGAATGGCAACAAGCATTTTCATCGGCAGAGCATTCCTCCCACCGACGTTGATGCCTCGGAAAAGCGCAACATAGGTCTTCATTTGATCACCGCCTCGAATATGACGTTACTATCAGCGCCCAACGAAGTGTTGGGTCGCGCCTGAGTGATCATTCCTTGTAGAGCCAGCCACCGACCAGCGCTGCCACAATCATTTCCGGAAGAGATACCGCCGCGAGCGGTAGAAGTGCTTTGACCGGCACCAATCCGAACGATCCCCAAGTCGCGTCGGCCAGAGTGCTTGCGACCCACCAGGCAAACCCGGCTACGGCGGCAGTCTTTGCACCCGCTCCGTAACGAGGACGGATGGCTGCATAAAGCCACATGGTCCAGATGCCGCCCGCAAGATTGACCGTCAAAAGGAACGCGGCCAAACCAGCGCTCGGTGCAAATATCTTGTTGCCGGGAACCGCGGAATTGAAATCAGCGCCAACACACCAGGTGCTTATCGCAGAGAGGACGGTCCACACGACACCTGTCAGAACTCCACAAAGGATGACTCGCGACCAGTTGATTTTTCCCATGCGAACTCACTCCGAGCAAAAGAAAGCGACCCAACGTCTGAGTATCTATCAAAACCGCCCCATAATACCGCCAAACGTGGTGCTGTGCATCACACCTGACTCAGCACATCGATGACATGCGGGACGTCGTTGCTTTCGCGGATGCGGATAGCGTAAAGGCCGAGGCTGATCAGCCATTCCTTTGGACTCGCGATCAAAGAACCGAGTTTGGCGACGCCTTCATCGAGGATGCTCATCCGGCGGGCCAGCCGATCTGCCGGCGTCGAGTTGATCAGGTTGGCCACCAGCCACGCGCTCTCGCGCGCCTTGCCCAAACTAAAGTTGATCAGCCTATCTTCCGTCTGCGAAGCATAGCGATCGAGCAGCTTGATCCACGGCGAGACCTCTTCAACATCGGAGCGGACTCTGTTGATCATGCCGCCCAAGATCTCGTTTATCTTATTGAAATCATTTTTCAGAGATGCGAGTTGGGCCCCGGGCGCGGCGGCCTGTGCGGCGATGCCGAGATCAAAGTTGATGTGCGCGTTCATCCCGGTCAGAAGGTGCTGAAGGATGATCGGCGGCCAGGTGGCGGCGATTTGAAAAGACGTGAGCCAGCACTTGCTCACCGGTTCTCCGCGGCGAAAGCTGCCCAGCGCCGCAAGGTAACGATTCGCAAATATCACGTCGAGCCTTTCCATTCGTGGCCCGTCTTCAAACAGACCGGCCGCAATGCCTTGCTTGACGTTGCGGGTGACGTTTCTATAAAGGGCGGCGAAGAAGCCGAGACGATCCCGTTCGTTTCGGGCGCGAAGAATGATCTGATCAAGTTCGGTCAGGATTTCATCGATGGTCTGAGGCGGCATGGGAGTTGTTCCTCTGCGTAGCGTTCCTCGTAATCAACTGGGTTCGGGGGCAGGATGCTGAAAAAAGCAAATCAAGCCACAGAGGCACAGAGCCACGGAGAAAAGACCAATCAGAATTGATCAGAAATGCCAATAAGCCTGACCTCCCTTTTTGGTTTCCTCTTTCTCTGTGTCTCCGTGTCTCTGTGGCTAACCATTCTTCAGCACCTGCCAGACGAAATACCCGACTGAAGTCGGTACTCCAAACTTTACTCCAAACCTATCATTGCGGCATCCGAATCGTAAATATTGCACCCGCTTCAGGAGCGTTACCGGCGGTGAGCGTGCCGCCGTGCTCAGTAATGACGCGATGTGCGAGGGCCAGACCGATGCCGTGCCCGCCGGATTTGGTCGTGAAGAAGGGAATGAAGATCTTCTGCGTGTCGGAATCGGCGATGCCTTCACCGGTATCTTGAATCGAAATGGTAACCAACTGTCTGCCTCGTTCGTTTTCGGTTGCAGTGCGGACCGTGACTCTTCGATTGGACTTATCATCCGGAATTGCTTCGGCGGCATTACGCAGCAGATTCAGCAAAGCCTGACGCAGCATGCGCAGGTCTGCCTGAACTTCAATTCTCTGCGCACCCTCTGCGTTCTCGGCGTCTCTGCGGTGAGTTGCTGTGTCCGAAGATTCACCGCCGAGACGCCGAGAACGCAGAGATGGCGCAGAGGAAGACGCCTCGATGACCAACTCGATTCCTCGCCTTTCGAACAGCGGCCCCAATTCTCGCCCGCACTCTCGAATCAACTCGTCGAGAGAGACATCTTCCAACTGCAACGGTTGCGGCCGGGCAAAGTTGAGGAAGGAAGTAATCATCTCTGAAAGATTTCTGACTTCCTGCAACAACGCGTCGGCAGCCGTCTTACCTTGCTCATCGTGATCGATGCTTTGCAGAAACTGCGCATAGCCGTGCAGCGCGGCCATCGCATTCTTGAATTCATGAGCCAGGCCGGCGGACATTTCTCCGAGACTTTCCAGGTTTCGTTTCAGCGCCACCTGTTCCCGCAGCCGTGTGACTTCCGTGATGTCGGTAATAAGACAGAGGGCGCCGCGCGAGCCTGACTCAGACGCGGGATCGATTGGCGCCACGGTGGCGCCGAGCCGTCTGCCTGGGTCAGATCCGTTTGCCGCCTCGATTTCCTCGCGGCGAAAAAGACGCCCGCTGGTCAGACAAGACTCGACCAACTCGGCCAGCATGGGAACGCCGGCGAAGATTGCTCGGAAGTGTTCGCTGTTTTCAGCAGGGCTACGCGTACCTGCGAAGAGAGTACGCGCCGGCCCGTTCATGACCGTGGCATTGCCTGCTGAGTCAAACGCGATCAAGGCCGTGGGCATGCTGGCCACGATGCGTTCGCTGAAGCGCTCAGCCGAATCCGCGCGCTGGCTCGCCTGATCGCTGAGGCGCTTCAGTTCCTGTTGCTGATCCTGAAGTTGGGCAATGATAGATTGAAATGTCTCGAGCACAAACGCGGCTTCGTTTTGCGTCTTGCCGGAATGGGCGACAGGTGCGCGCTTTGCTTCTCCGACCAGTTGGCTGTAGGGGCGGAGCAATCCGCGCAGGAGCCAGGAGATGCAGACCAGGCTAATAAAGAGCGTAACCACGAAGGCCGTAAGCAGAAACGGGCGGTAAACGACCGCGGTGCCGGGAGCCAGCGCGAAGATCGCGAAGATCAGCACCGTGCCCAGCAGGAAGATGCCGGCAAAAACCGTAAGCAGGATTTGAAGACGACTGGCTTGCATGATCGAGCTAGCGAAACTGAGAAGCGTACCACTGGATGATTCGGCTGCCGACTAATAAAGACACAATCGATCCCACGCCCAAAAAGATTCCAAACGGCAACATCATTTGCAGGTCTCGCCCTCGTCTTATCATGACGGCAATCCCCGCCAGCGAGCCAGTGAAGGCGCCGATAAGAATCGTCAGGATTGTCAGCCGCCAACCGAGATAGGCCCCCACCATGAACATCATCTTCACGTCGCCGAAGCCCATCGCTTCGACGCCACGCAACTTCTCCCAGAGGAAACCCATCAGCCAGAGTGATCCGCCGCCGGCCAGAGCTCCGATGGCCGCGCCAACTAATGAAACGAGCGACACTGGCCAGGCCGGGGGAAAGGTCGAAATCAGATAAGGCAAGTCGTCGAAGTGCGATGGTCCGGCGACGTAGGGAACCACGGCGCGCGTTATTAGCGCGAAGATGATCCCGGGATAGGTAATCGCATTCGGCAGGATCATGTGCTCAGCGTCAATAAACAGCAGCGCCACAATCGAAGCCGTGAAGGCGAGATCGAAAGCCAGGATAAAGGACACACCGTCATGCCAGGTCACGGCGGCGAATAATAAAGCAGTCAGGGCTTCTACCGTTGGATAGCGTGGCGAGATTCGGGCGTTGCAGGCCCGGCACTTCCCACGCAAAATAAGAAAACTCAGAATCGGAATGTTGTCGTAGGCCCTGATCCGTGCGCTGCACCGGGGACAGGTGGAATTGGGAAAGACAATCGATTGCTCGCGCGGGAGCCGGTGAATCACTACGTTGAGGAAGCTGCCAATCATCGCGCCGAGAACGCCCATTAACGCGCAAGCGACCGGCAATGGTGGAGCGAGGGCGTTCTCGATCGACAGGTTCATTCAGGTGAGCATTGTAGCGCGGCTCGGATCTCGCTGCCTACTTATTTCCAGCTTACGGGTGTATAGAGTACCGACTTTAGTCGGGTTCTTTTCCGGCTAAACAACCCGACTAAAGCCGGTACTCTAAACAACCGTCGCGATCGTGTTCGTTTCATTCTCTCGTAGCACCGTCCTGGTGCTGATTCTGAAGGTCGTAGAGAATTGAGTGTTTGAGAGATGCATTGAGCCAGGCGAAGTTAGCGATGGTAAGACCGGCGCGGCCATCGCGAAAGCCGCCTTTCAGCAGAAAGCTGCGCAGGAAGGCGGCAGGGCCGGCGACAGCCATCCGCCAGGCTGAGGTGCGCTTCCCATCATTCAACATCTGCCGGGCGCCGAGCGGCGCATACCGCTCTTCTATCATTTGCCGGTGATGATCGGCGTCGCGCATCGAGTAGTGGAGGAGATCGCCCCGCAAAATCTCCACCTGCGCGTCCTGGTCCATCGTGACTGATTCGTGGATGACACGGTCGCCCCAGTGCCCGCGCCGGCGATCAAAAAGACGAAGTTGATAATCCGGGTACCAACCGCCGCCGCGAATCCAACGCCCCAGGTAAAAAGCCCGTCGCGCCACGCGATACCCAGCGGCAAGCGTCGCTTCAGTTGTGTTCTGCAAGTTGGCAATCGAGGTTTGCAACTCAGACGAAACGCGTTCGTCGGCGTCCAGACTGAGAATCCAATCGTGGCTGGCTGAATCGACGGCGAACTGCTTCTGAGCGGAAAAGCCCGGCCACGGCTTGGTAATCACGCGCGCGCCGCACTCGGCGGCGATTTCGCGGGTTGCGTCGATGGATTCGGAATCAACTACCAGAACTTCGTCGGCCCAGGCGACAGACTCGCAGGCAGCGCGAATGTTCCCAGCTTCGTTGAGGGTGATGATGGTAGCGGTGATCTGCATCTTTGATTTTTGATTTTAGATTTGCGATTGCAGACATTGTGTTGATTTCGGCCCGCAATCGCAAATCAGAAATCGCAAATCAAAAATGCTACGGTTTGGTCGGATCAGTGACGACCACGTTATTGATCCGAAGTGTCGAGGCCGTCGCGCGCTGCAAGTCAGCCAGTGCCTTGTTATAGTCGGTCTGCGCCTGGAGTTCGCTGGTGCGAGCGCTGGTCAACTCGTTCTGCCTCTGTAGTAGCAGAAATGTAGTTGAGCGGCCGACTTCGTAAAGCTTCTGCTCACCGGACAATTGCTGCTCGGCGCTCTCTCTGGCGTGGCGCGAAGCGACCATTCGTTTCTGGGCCGTATCGACAGCCTGGGCCGCGTTGCGAACGTCCATTTCGATCGATTGACCCTGGGATCGGTATGATGCCTGAAGCTGTTGTTGCTGGATACGTGCGCCGGCGAGGTTGGCCTCGGCCGTCGTATTGTGAATTGGGAAGGAGATTGCGGCCCCAACCGTGACGTTGTAGGTGTTTAGACCGCCCAGATTGCTCAGGTCCTTTCCAAAACCTCCGACAAGATTCGTGGGTGGCGCCGTGCATCGGTTGTTTGGATCGGCGGGATTCGGAATACAAGGAGCGCCCGCCAATCCAGTCGTCGCTATCGTGCCGGTCAAATCTATCTGCGGCTTCGTCTGGTTTTTGAAATACTGAATGTCAATCCCGGTGATCTCCTTTTGCAGATTTAGCCTTCTCAACTCAGGCCGATTTTTCCGAGCTTCCTCAAGCGAAGCATTCAGGTCAATTGGACTGAGATCGAACGCGGGCGAGTCGGTAGGCGTGATCTGAGCCGACCACTGAGGAGAACTGGGGTCTCGCAGCAGGAGTTGCTTGAGCGAGTTCTCAGCCTGCGACACACTCTGCGTCGCAATGAAAAGATTCGTCTCGCGCGTAGCAATGTCGGTTTGGACCTGCGCGCGGTCGAGCGGCGCTTTCGCGCCTGCCGAGATCTCGGCCTCAATGTTGCGCATGTTCTGCCGCGACAAGTTCAGACTATCGAACTGGTTCTGCTGATTGCGCAGCGCGAACACTAAATTCCAATAGGCTGCCTGCACCTGCGATATGATCGTAATCGTGCGCTGCCGAAAGTCTGAGTCAGTCTGCTCCAGCCTCTTTTTCTGGACCCTGATGGCGTGACGGCTGGCGTCGATCTCACGGTTCCGCAGCAAGGGTTGATTAAACTGGAGCGACAGATTTGAAGAATAGAACGGAGAAAGCGAGCTGTTGGTCGAGCTTGTGCTGGTACGCGAATTAGCAAAGCTCAGGGTGTAGTTGCCGCCACCCCTTTCGAACGATTTTGTCAGGGACGGGCTAAGGTTGAAGGTGGTGACACTCGTTGTTCCCGCTGCGCCGCCGCCTCCAAGGAAGGAACTCGTTTGCGGAGTCACATTCTTGATGATCTGTGGTGTGATGCTGAATACGGGATCGTATACGCCATAAAGCGAACGGAGTTGAGTTTCGGCAAAGCGCACATCATCCTTGGCCACTTCAATGTCGTTATTGTTCTGCAAAGCCTGGCGAATAGCGTCATTCATTGACAGCGTGAGCACATTGCTGCTTATTACGCCGACCCGCGTCAGGTCCGGCAGCGGCGGCACCGGCTGCTGCTGGACATCAGGGAAATTGGGCGGCCGGGGCTCTTGCGCCAACGGGTTGACCGTAGGCTGCGGGACAGGAGGCGTGATATTCGTGCCCGGTGGGGCCGTGGCTGGCGGAACCTGCTCCTGACCCGGTGGTTGCGTGGCCGGATTCACCGGCGTCGGGGTCGGCTTTTGGGCCAGCGCGGCGCTGAAACACGCCAAAAGAAAAGGCGCCAGGACTAGCGCCTTGGTACATGAGCGAGACAACTGATTCGACATCGAAGGTGCTCCTAAAAAAGAACTGGGAATTTAGTGAACAGGCGCCCTTGCTGGCGAGCAGACAGATAGCGCCGGATCATTCCGTACTACGTCGGCAAACGGTGTGCGGTTTCAAAAAGCTTAGCAAATGCTCGCTTGACACTGCCCACAACCGGGCATTATCTTCCCATTTCTTCATAGCTCAACCGTCTTCAGTCGAACTTTGCGAAACTGCGGCGGTTGACGTGTGTGAATCGTCGAGACAACAACCGGAGGAGGTCTGTCTAATAATGGCAGTTAAAGTCGGCATCAATGGGTTCGGTCGCATCGGCCGTAACATCTTTCGCACGGCGCTGGGCGACAAAGATATAGAGTTCGTCGCGGTCAATGACATCACGGACACCAAAACCCTGGCGCATCTGCTGAAATACGACTCGGTGCTGGGGAATCTGGACCATGACATCTCGGCGTCTGAAAACGGGATTACGGTTGACGGCGAAGAGGTGCGCGTGTTCTCGGTGCGCGATCCCGCCGCAATCCCCTGGGAATCCGTCGGCGCCGAGATTGTGATCGAATCCACCGGCCTGTTCACCAAAGCCGACGACGCGAAAAAGCATCTGCGCGGCAGCGTCAAGAAAGTAATTATTTCAGCGCCGGCCAAAAACGAAGACATTACCATCGTGCTGGGCGTGAATGAAGACAAGTACGACCCGGGCGCTCACCATGTGATCTCGAACGCATCGTGCACGACCAATTGCCTGGCGCCGGTGGCAAAAGTCATTCATGAAAACTTTGGCATTCGCAATGCCCAGATGACGACTATCCACTCGTACACCAACGATCAGCAACTGCTCGACCTGCCGCACAAGGATTTGCGCCGTGCTCGGGCCGCGGCCTTGAACATGATCCCCACCTCGACCGGCGCCGCCAAAGCCGTTTCGTTAGTGTTGCCCGAATTGAAAGGGAAGTTCGACGGCATTAGCGTGCGCGTGCCGACGCCTAACGTGTCGCTCGTAGATGTGGTGATTGAGGTTGAGAAAGAAACCAGCAGCGAAGAAGTTAATAAGGCCCTGAAAGATGCGGCCAACGGGGAACTGCGGGGCATTCTGGCTTTCAGCGAAGAGCCTTTAGTGTCGTCAGATTTCAAGCGCAACCCTAATTCCTCGATCGTCGACGCCGAATACACCAAAGTGATCGGCGGCCACATGATCAAGATACTGTCGTGGTACGACAACGAATGGGGCTATTCATGCCGGGTGCGCGATTTGATCAAGTTCATTGCCGGGAAAGGGCTGTAATCCTCAATTTTGATGTTTAGTGGGATTTCGTGTGTTTCGTGGATCTGTCTTCCGGAGCGTAAGGACGATCCACGAAATAACACTAAGCGACACGAAGTTAAGATCGGGAGAGTCCAATCCAAACTGACGCGAAGACGCCGAAATGCCGAAGCTCTCCATCAAGGACTTAGATCTCAAAAGCAAGCGCGCCTTCATCCGCGTAGATTTCAACGTTCCCATCAAAGACGGCGAAGTTGAAGACGACACACGCATACGTGCCGCTATTCCCACTATCAACTACGCAAACGATCACGGTGCACGGGTGATTCTGGCATCGCACCTGGGCCGGCCGAAGGGCCAGCGTGTCGATAAGTACAGCCTGCGTCCGGTAGCTGATCATCTGTCGAAGCTGATTGAGAAGCCCGTCGCGTTTGCCGAAGATTGTGTGGGCGAACTCGCGCACTTAAAAGTAGACGCCTTGAAAGACGGCGAAGTCTTGTTGCTCGAAAACCTTCGCTTTCATCCCGAGGAAGAGAAGAACGACGAAGAGTTTTCGCGACAGCTCGCGTCACTATGCGAGCTTTACGTCAACGATGCTTTCGGCGCGGCGCATCGCGCGCACGCTTCGACCGTCGGCATCACGAAGTTTGTTGAACAGGCCGCGGCGGGGCTGTTAATGGAGAAAGAGCTCGAGTATCTCGGCCGGGTGATCAGCAATCCGGTGCACCCGTTCGTAGCGATCCTGGGCGGGGCCAAAGTTTCCGATAAGATCCCGGTCATCAACGCGCTGATCGATCGCAAAGTCGACAGGATCCTGATCGGTGGCGCGATGGCTTATACCTTTCTGAAAGCGGAAGGCTTCACTGTCGGGAAGTCGCTGGTTGAAAATGATAAGCTGGAGACTGCTTTGCAAATCAAGAATCGTTGCGAGACGTCAGGCGTCGAGTTGTTGCTGCCCACAGATCACCAGATCGTCGACAGTTACGAGCCCATCAAGGGTGCGCAGATTCTGGCAAAGACAATCCCGATTGAGTTCACCAACGCCGGCCACGCCGGCATGGACATAGGCATCGAGACTGTCGCGCACTTCGCCAACTCTCTGAAGGACGCGCAGACGATTATCTGGAACGGGCCGATGGGCGTGTTTGAAGAGCCGCCCTTCAACCAGGGAACGATCGGCATCGCCCTCGCGGTCGCTGAGGCCGCGGATCGCGGCGCGATTGTTATCGTCGGTGGCGGTGATTCCGTCGCGGCAGTCACGCAGGCCGGTGTTGCGGATCGCATTACGCATATTTCCACCGGCGGTGGCGCGACGCTCGAGTTTCTGGCAGGAAAGGAATTGCCGGGAGTCGTTGCTCTGAATGATCGGACTTAACCACAAAGACACGAAGTCACAAAAGTGGTTAAGGGAAAATCTTTGCGCTCTTTGTGACTTCGTGGTTATCTTTTAGTTGACTATGCGTAAACCCGTAATCGCCGGAAACTGGAAAATGTACAAGACCGTGGGCGAGTCTGTCGCCATGGCCCTGGCTTTGAAACCACTGGTCGCCAACGCGAATCATTGTGAAGTGGTCATCGCCCCGGTCTTCACCGCTTTGAAGAGCGTTGCCGATCGCCTGGAAGGATCGAACATCCATGTCGCAGCCCAAACCTGTGCGGCCGAACAAAAGGAAGGCGCATTTACCGGTGAAGTGGCCGCGTTCATGGTACGCGACGCGGGCTGCTCTCATGTGATCGTTGGGCACTCTGAACGGCGCCAGTACTACTTTGAAACCGACCCAATTGTCAGCCGCAAGACCCAGGCCGGTCTCGTCGCGGGATTGACGGTTATCGTTTGCGTGGGCGAGACACTGGAGCAACGTGATCAGGGAAACGCGGAACGTGTTGTGAGCGAGCAATTAACCGGTGGATTGAGCGGGTTGACAGCCTCGGATCTCGACCGTATCATCGTTGCTTACGAACCTGTCTGGGCCATCGGGACCGGACGCACCGCGACGCCGGAGCAAGCGCAGGAAATGCACGCGTTTATCCGGCGCGTTTTCGCGGAAAGGCATTCGTCGCCGGCGGCCGAGGCACTTAGAGTTTTGTACGGTGGTTCAGTTAAGCCCGACAACATCGCCGGCTTGATGAGACAACCGGACATTGACGGCGGACTAGTAGGCGGCGCGAGTTTGAATGCCGAGAGTTTTGCGCAGATTGTTAACTACAAGTAAGTTAGTGGTTAGTTGTTAGTAGCCAGTTGGTAGTTGTTGTTGGTCGGTTGGTGGTGGCACTTTCAAAGGTGCTGACTTGCTTGATCATGATTTCCCGATCAGAGAAAACAACTGACAACTAACTACTAACAACTGACTAACGAATGGAGTTTTGAATTGCTTACATATCTTTTTTACGGACTGTTTATCTTATCGTGCATCATCCTGGTGGTGACGGTCCTGCTCCAGCCGTGCAAGGCTGACGCCGGCGCGTTGTTTTCCAGTTCAGTATCGAGCACGGCGTTTGGGCCGAGAGGCACGCAAACGCTGCTTTCAAAGATCACGATTGGGGCGGCGGTCGGCTTCATGTTGTTTGCTCTAATACTCTCGTTGCCGTTCATCACGGGCACAAACTCAGTTTTGCAATCGGGCGTTCCTGAGCAGGCGCCGGCGCCGACACCAACACCGACTCCTGCGGCGCAGTCAACGCCCGCTCCGGCAGCACCGGTGGCGGTACCGACCTCGACGATATTGAAACCGTCGCCCGCGCCGACGAAGAAGAAATAACCGAGGAGCTGAAACCGCATGTCCGACAAACTTCAGTTTGCCGTTTCAACCACGACAAGCTAAAGCTCGCCAGACATCAGATATCCTTCCCATACGAGCCGAAGTGGCGGAACTGGTAGACGCGCACGTTTGAGGGGCGTGTGAGGTAACTCGTGGGGGTTCGAGTCCCCCCTTCGGCACCAACGCTATGTTTGAGAGACCGCGCATTTGCGCGGTCTTTCGATTTTTATTGAGGTTTTTGAGCATCAGCTGTTTTACACTGTTTGTACTTTGTACCTAATTTGCCCCTAGTTGTGACTTAGTTGTGACACGAGAATTTGCAGAGAAGTTATCTCACGACCTTCTGCTGACCGCGCCGAGAGGGAGCAGCGCCGGCGCGGGACGCCTGCGAAGGTTTGCTGCGGTGGCCGAGCGATTCGAGAAAGAAGCCATAGGCCTTGGCATCGAGGAACGCAGTGTCGTGCCGTTCCAGAATTCCGTCGGCTCTCTTGGTAAGCGCCGTGATGGCGAAATCGGTTAGACCCTGACCGGTGATAAATTGGGCCAATAGATCAAAATTTCACCAGGAGGAAACAGGGAAGTGAACTCGGAATCGAAACTCAGCAGTGTTGGCATCATCGGTGACTCTCTCGCGATGCAACTGCTTGCTCGTCAGATCGAAACAGCTGCCAGCTGCGATCTAACCGCGGTCGTAACAGGCGAATCGGGAACCGGCAAGGAATTAGTGGCTCGCGCGCTACATCGACAAAGCGCCCGCGCCGGCATGCCATTCATTTCCGTTAACTGCGGCGCCATTACCGAAACTTTGATGGAGGCCGAACTCTTTGGGTATGAACGCGGAGCCTTCACCGGCGCACACCAAAGACGCAAGGGACTATTTGAGGCCGCGCACAACGGCACCATTTTTCTCGACGAGATCGCCGAGATGTCCACCGCTTCGCAGGTAAAACTACTACGTGTCTTGCAGGAGGGTGCGGTGCGGCCAGTGGGTGCCCATTCAGAGATTCAAATTGACGTACGCGTGATTGCGGCCACTAATCGTAACCTCGCAAGGGAAGTTTCCGCCGGTCGATTCCGGGAGGATCTCTTTTATCGAATTGCGGTGCTGGCCATAAACACACCGCCTCTGCGCGATCGTAAATCCGACATTCCATTGCTCATGCAATATTTCCAACAGCAGGCTGAACAAAAGATCAAATCGCCGATGCCGCGGAAAGTTGAAGATGACGCCGTTGATGCCCTCGTTGATTACTCTTGGCCCGGCAATGTTCGTCAACTCCGCCATGTGGTAGAGAAACTGGTGGTCGGCACATTGGGAGACTCACTCATTAACGCAGACGCGGTTCGCCGCGCACTCGACAACCATCCTCACGCTGTCTTGTGCTTAACAAATGGTCGCTGGCCATTCGCCGCCTACACCGAGGGTGATTCCCTGGATGATTTTCTTGACCATGCCATACTGGATCTTTATGACATGTTGCGGGGAAAGACGGGCAGCCATTCCCAAACT
>Ga0137442_1000049_pt1 | contig 32876 bp, 32 predicted proteins | sample EasRivERMGT266_2_FD_102329 | JGI IMG/M metagenome (GOLD analysis project Ga0137442, IMG submission 102329) | Soil microbial communities from meander-bound floodplain in the East River, Colorado, USA - East River MetaG ERMGT266_2 | ecosystem: Environmental > Terrestrial > Soil > Floodplain ... | reverse complement strand
CGCTCACTGCCCACTGCCCACTGCCCACTGCCCACTGCCCACTGCCCACTGCCCACTGCCCACTGCCTACTGCCTACTGCTGAATATACTCATGCAGCAACTTGATCTCGTCCCCCTTATCGCTCAGCTCAACACGCAGCAGATCGCGCATCGAAAGCATCCCAACCCACTTCTCACCTTCAACGACCGGCAGGTGACGCGTGCCGATCTGTTCCATGCGCTCCAGGGCCTGCTGTGGAGTCTCGTCACAACTAATCACCGCGCGCAGCGGGCTGGTCACGTCGCCGAGCGGCATCACTGAAGGATCATGTTTAGGCACGACGACCCGGTTGAGCAGGTCGCGCTCAGAGAAGACGCCAATCAACTTCCCTTCCTCATCGAGGACGCACACGGCGCCAATTTTTCTGGCCGCCATGAACTCGGCTGCCTCCATGACGGACGCCGTGGCTTTCATCGAGTAAGGCTCTCGATCACGAATGACATCTCTGATCAACATCGCCGCGCCTCCTGCTGTCGATTAACTTGTTCGGGTGCGTGGGTATTATATGAGAAGTCGGGCGCGCTGTCTCTAGTGAAGGACTAACAAATCGATGATGGGTTTGAGCAGCTGCCTACTGCTTACTGCCTCCTGCCTGCTGATTTACTGCTTACTGTCTCTCATGGTTGACCGAATCGCTCAAGGAATCCTATCATCGAGCCATGAGCCAGCAAGTAATCATCGAGGAAGGCGAGATGACGCCGGAAATGGCGCGACTCTTTGAACAAGGACGGCGCAATCTGTTCTGGTTCAGCGAGAATGCCGAACGGCTCGGAGTCTTCAAGCTTCATCGTGGTCGTTATGTCGCGGCTGCTAGCGGTGAACTGTTTGTTGCTGACACGCCCGAAGAGGTTGAACGTCTAGCCCGCGAGAAGCATCCTGACGAAATGCCACACGTGCGCTACATCTTTCGCGAAAAGCGGAGCCGCATCTATGCGTGTAAACGGATCGTGGCTGCTTAGTGACGATGGAGCGATCAGGCCGGTTGTGCCTGGGCTTGTGCGGCTTAGTAATGATCAATGGCTCGAAGTTTCATTCCTGCTCGACGCCGGCGCGGATCGCACGGTCTTCAGTACCCGCTTTCTTAACCGACTTCGGGGCTTGGAACCGATTGGCTCTGATCAGATTCTTCTCTCCGGCGTTGGCGGCAAAACCACCTCGATCACGATCGAGACGGCGATTGCATTCGCCCGAGATGACGGTCAGTTGATTACGGTACGCGGTTCATTCGGCGTTTTCACTGAAGGCGAGAGCGCGGATTTGTCGGTGCTGGGCCGCGATGTCACCAACAACTTCAGCGTGATTTACGATTATCCCAATCAGGTTATCGCTTTACTAGCCTTGCCGCATTCCTACGAAATCAAATCTTAATAATAGTGGCTTCACAGAAGGCGGTGTTCGATGAGTCGATCCAATCTGAAAAGAACCTGCCCATTGGTTTTGGCTGCTATACTTTCCTCGTTAGCTCTACTCTTTCCGTCAGGAGCACACATGAAAGCCACACTCGGACCTCGCTTTGCTATCTCCTTTCCGGAAAGCTCCAGCAAAGCGCCGCTCGATGGCCGGCTGCTCCTGCTCATCTCCACCGACAACGCAAAGGAGCCTCGCCTTCAGATCAGTGAAGACCTCAGCACGCAACAGGTGTTTGGTGTCGACGTAGACGGATTGAAACCGGGACAGGCAGCCACGATTGACAGTAACGCGTTCGGTTATCCGGTGCGCAGCCTGTCGCAGGTTCCCGCAGGTGAATATTGGGTCCAGGCGTTGCTGCATCGCTATGAAACTTTTCATCGCAAAGACGGACACACGATCAAACTGCCGATGGATCGCGGCGAAGGCCAGCAATGGAGCCGCGCGCCCGGCAACCTCTACAGCACGCCGCGCAAGATCAAGATCAATCCCGACAGCCCCGACGTAATCAGCTTGTCACTGGATCAAGTGATACCTCCATTAGCGCAGCCCAAAGATACGAAGTACGTCAAACACATCCGCATCCAGAGCAAGCTGTTGACGGATTTCTGGGGCCGCCCGATGCATCTCGGCGCGCACGTCTTGCTGCCCGAGGGTTTCGACGCGCACCCCGACGCGCGCTATCCGCTGGTCATCTTTCATGGACATTTTCCGGAAGACTTCGGCGGCTTTCGTGAGACAAAACCCGACCCCAATCTGAAACCCGAATACAGCGACCGCTTTCACCTCGAAGCCTATAACCGCATCCAGCAGGAACATGCTTACAAGTTTTATCAGGAATGGACGGGCCCCGACTTCCCGCGCTTTCTGATCGTCGAGATTCAGCACGCGAATCCTTACTACGACGATTCATACGCGGTGAACTCCGCCAATCTTGGGCCGTACGGCGACGCGATCACCTACGAGTTGATCCCGGAGATCGAAAAGCAGTTTCGCGGTCTGGGCAAAGGCTGGTCGCGGTTTCTCTATGGCGGATCGACCGGCGGTTGGGAAGCGCTGGCCGTGCAAATGTTCTACCCCGATGAATACAACGGCGCGTGGGCCGCCTGTCCCGACCCGATCGATTTTCGCGCCTACACCGTGGTGAACATCTACGAACACGAAAATGCTTACTACGCCGACGCGAAGTGGAAACATGTGCCGCGTCCCGGCAAGCGCAATTACCTCGGTGAACTGGCGGCCACGGTTGAAGACGCAAATTATCTCGAACTAGCCTTAGGAACGCACAGTCGTTCCGGCGGACAGTGGGACATTTGGCAGGCGGTCTATTCACCTGTCGGCCCGGATGGTTATCCAAAACCGATCTGGGACAAAGCGACCGGCAAGATTGATAGGTCAGTGGCGGCGTATTGGAAGGAACACTACGACCTCGGCTACATCATGAAGCGCGACTGGTCAAAGATTGGCGCGAAGCTGGAAGGCAAGATCCACCTCTACGTCGGCGAGGCGGACAACTACTTTCTCAACAACGCCGTCTACCTGGTCGAAGACTTTCTCAAGACGACAAAGAACCCGCACTACGGAGGCGAAGTCGACTACGAACCTCGCGCCGAGCATTGCTGGTGCGGCGATCACACGCGCCCAAACGCAATCTCGAGACTCCGCTACCATCAGTTCTACGCCCCAAAGATCGTCGACCGCATCACGAAAAGCGCACCGCCCGGCGCGGATTTGAAGAGTTGGCGGTATTAGGGAGTGTTTGGCCAAGGTGGCACGGGCGTCCCGCCCGTGAATCACGCGCAGGATGCGCGTGCCACATCCAAACCGATTTACTCTCATCGTTGACCGAGTCGCCCAAGGAACCTATCATCAAGCCATGAGCCGGCAAGTAATCATCGAGGAACACGAGATGACGCCGGAAATGGCGCGACTCTTTGAACAAGGACGGCGCAATCTGTTCTGGTTCAGCGAGAACGCCGAGCGGCTCGGAGTCTTCAAGGTTCATCGTGGTCGTTATGTGGCGGCTGCTGGGGGCGAGCTATTTGTTGCCGACACTCCTGAAGAAGTTAGACGCTTGGCCGAAGAGAAACACCCTGACGAAATGCCTCACGTGCGGTACATCTTTCGCGAAAAGCGGAGCCGCATCTATGCGTGTAAACGGATCGTGGCTTCCGCAGCATGATGAGCAGGCAAGGTTTCTATCGTCATGATTCGTTGGCTTGGTGATGAAATAAGTACGTCGCAAATATCAGAAACCGTCGTTTCAACCCTGAAGGAGTCGTGAACATGCAAAACGCGAAGGAGATTTACCAGAATACCGTTTCACAATTACCTTCTGAAGAGAGGCTTCAATTAGCCGCTCTCATCCTCAGGGATTTGGCGACTGCGGAGCCTAATGGAGAGAGTAAGCTTACGATCGTCGAGTTCATCCGTTCTCTTCCGGCCGGGCGCGGCTTCCACACTTCAGCCGAAGCTGATGAGTTCCTGCGCCAGGAGCGTGACTCATGGGATCGCTGAGCCTCCCAGCCTCAGGAATCATTTTACGTTGACACTGCTCCGATTATCTACACAGTGGAGCGCCATCCAGAACCACGAGTATGAAAACGCCTGATGCGATTCATGCGGCCACTGCTTTGTCGGTAAGCTGCGCTCAATTCATTACCAACGACACCGACTACCGCAAACTTAGTTCCCTGCCTGCGGTTGTTTTGAAGGAACTCATCTAGCTTCCACCGTCACCTAATTCGCAATCCGCACTAAGAGTCCGCGCAGCGGACGCCTGAAAGTAGCCCAGCACTTCAGTGCTGGGATCACTGGCAATATGAGCAAACCGAAGCCCGTGAAGCGGGCGACTGATATGGAGTGCGGTGACTTGTCACCGCTTTTCAAATGAGACTCGAAACCTCAACCGTCCGTTTCGCGGACTGACTTTTCATTCACGCATCTGATCCCAGCCCCTGAATCGCTGGGCTATTTTCGTTCGTCTGCTTTGCGGACTTGATTGAATCCAATGCGCCTCAGGGTTCGCGGAGGTCTGAGTTACAATAGCGGCCACGGATTACCGCTATGCATCTTAGCTGGAATGAAATAAGAGTTCGCGCCGCACACTTCGCTGAGGAGTGGAAAGACGCGCACTACGAGAGAGGCGAAAGTCAGACCTTCTACAATGAGTTCTTCGAAGTCTTTGGCGTCACTCGCCGGCGGGTCGCGAGTTTCGAGGAACCGGTAAAGCTTCTCGGAGATAAGCGTGGCTTTCTCGATCTGTTTTGGAAAGGCGTTCTTCTGGTTGAGCAGAAGAGTGCGGGCCGTGATTTGGTTCGTGCCAAGCAACAAGCACTCGATTACTTTCCCGGTCTCAAGGAGCACGAGCTTCCCCGCTATGTGCTGGTCAGCGACTTCCAAAACTTCGAACTTTACGATCTCGACGAGGACAAGCGCGCTCGATTCACCCTTCATCAGCTTCCCGATCATATCGAGGATTTCGCTTTCATCCTTGGAGTTCAAAAGCGCACGTTTCGCGATCAGGACCCGGTCAACATCGAAGCCTCAGAGCTAATGGGCCAACTTCATGACGCCCTGAAAGCCTCGGGATACGGGGGTCACGACCTCGAACGTTTCCTCGTAAGGCTGGTCTTCTGCTTGTTTGCTGACGACACGGGCATCTTCGAACCAAGAGACATCTTCTCCACGCTAATCTCCGACAGAACCAACTCAGATGGCAGTGACACGGGCCAATGGATCAGCCAACTCTTCGACGTATTGAACACGCCAATCGAAGAACGCCAGCGAGCGCTGGATCAGGACTTGGCGCAGTTTCCTTATGTCAACGGAGATCTATTCGAAGAACGCTTACCCATTCCCGCGTTCAATACCAGCATGCGAAATCTCCTCGTCGCGGCATGCACCTTCAACTGGGACGCAATCTCGCCGGCTATCTTCGGCTCGCTTTTTCAATCGGTGATGAATCCGCGCGAACGCCGATCGCAGGGTGCGCACTACACGACTGAGAAGAACATCCTCAAAGTCATTGAGCCGCTTTTTCTTGATGAACTGCGAGCGGAGTTTGAGCAATTGACCAAACGCCGTGACAGCGGTCGTCGAAAAGCTCTCGAGGCTTTCCATGACCGACTCTCGACTCTTCGCTTTTTTGATCCCGCGTGTGGCTGCGGAAACTTCCTGATTATTTCCTACCGGGAACTAAGAGAGTTGGAGATCGATTTGCTCAAGGCGTTGCGCAAGAGCGGCCAACTTGAGATCAACGTCGCGGACATGAGCCAGATTAATGTCGATCAGTTCTATGGCATCGAATTGGGCGAGTTCGCCGCGCGCATTGCCGAAGTCGCGTTGTGGATGATGGACCACATCATGAACAATCGGCTATCGCTGGAGTTCGGAGAGAGCTACGCTCGCATCCCCATCAAGAAGTCGCCGCACATTCTGCACGCCGACGCGCTTGAGACGAATTGGTCTGAATTTATAGTCCCAGGTAACTGCTCATTCATTCTGGGAAATCCGCCATTCGGAGGCGCCAAGTACCAAAGCCCTGAGCAAAGGGCGCAGGTCCGGCGCATAGCGAAACTCGGCGGTAGTGGCGGAACGCTCGACTACGTAACGGCTTGGTTCATTACGGCGGGTGAGTATTTGCGGCTGTCAGCGGCGCGAGTTGGTTTCGTCGCAACTAACTCGATCACGCAGGGCGAACAAGTCGCGCAACTCTGGCCGATTCTTTTTGATCGTTATGGATTGGAGATTACGTTCGCGCATCGCACCTTCGCCTGGGGCAGTGACGCTCGTGGCATGGCTCACGTCCATGTTGTAATCATCGGACTTTGCCGACGCGCGCAGGAACCGCCAATCAAACGTCTGTTTAGTTACGACGACCTTCGCGGCGATCCAACTGAAAGCCAACACGCCGCGCTCACGCCGTACTTGTTCGACGCAGGCAACGTGACCAATCGTCACCTGGTCGTCGATGAAACAAGCCGGCCGCTGTGCAACGTGCCTAAGCTGATAAGCGGCTCCCAACCTATTGACGATGGAAACTACATCTTTGATGAAGCAGAGCGAGCAGAATTCTTGGTCCGTGAACCAGCCGCAGAGACCTACTTGCGACCTTACGTCGGGTCTGAGGAATACATCAACGGTCGCAAGCGTTGGATTCTAAGTCTACAGCGAGCGGACCCGCAGGACCTTCGCGCTATGCCAAATGTGATCGAGCGCATGAGAAATGTTCGTGCCTACCGTGCGAAGAGCAAACGCAAGAGCACGCTGGCCATCGCCGACACGCCAGAACGCTACAACGTCGAGGCAATTCCCGATCAACCTTTTCTTGCGATTCCCGAGGTAAGCTCAGAGCGACGTGAGTATGTACCTATCGGGTGGCTAGAACCACCAACTATTCCCAGCAACAAGTTGAGGTTTATTAAGAACGCAGATCTGTGGCACTTCGGCATACTCACGTCGCGAATTCATATGGCCTGGGTTCGACATGTGGGAGGCCGGTTGGAAAGTCGCTATCAATATTCGATTGGAATCGACTACAACGCTTTCCCCTGGCCCGAAGCGACCGACGAACAACGCGCGAAGATTCGAACTCTCGCTCAAGCAGTGCTCGATGCCCGCGCACTGTATCCGAACTCGACCCTTGCAGATTTGTATGACGTTGACGTTATGCCGCGCGAACTGCGGAAAGCGCATCGAGACCTCGACGCAGCCGTCGACAAGCTCTATCGGCCCAATCCATTCACCGGCGACCGTGATCGCGTCGAGCACCTCTTCGGTCTCTACGAGAAACTTGTTGCGCCATTAGCGGCAACAGCCCCGAAGGCAAGACGTCGCCGATCCAGAAGAATCCAGTAGCCCATAAGGGGATGGATCGAGACTTTGCTAAGTGAGGCCACAGCCGAACTGCTTATGAGGTTAGGATATCTATCAGGACGAACGATTGAATTGAGGTAGTTGAATTCCGAGGTCAATAGAATACTTCTCAATCATCTCCTTGAGTTCTCGATGCTGAAGTTTTTCTGGGAACATATTGAACGCTTTCATGGCCGCCTCATATGCGTCTATTAAGACCGACTCGTCCTTGTCAGTGAGAAATGTGGCCAGCAGCACGCCTCCCTTCGTGTGGTAGAACTCTGGATAATCCGGATCCCATTGCGCTTCTGGAATACGTTGGACAAGTTCACCTAGATATCGTACAGCGATATCCGAATCCACTCCCGCAAGGCTGTTCGAGCTATAGGCACAAGCAAGATTATTATAGTTTACGGCGACCATGTCACGATCTTCTGCTTTGGAGAATAGCTCAATCGCCCGCTCTGCCGCCTCAACCACGTCTCTCCATACATAATCTGTCTCGTTCGGATACTTTGCCAGGAAATCCCAGATAACAATTGAACGGTGATGATAAAACCGTCCATCCTTCTTGTACTTCTTTATTCCCTCATCAGCGACCTCAACCGCTCTTTTGAATTCGTCAGCGTGCCACAATGTGAAGCCTTGCAAGTATCTGAATTCCCTAACAATCTTATCATCAGTCTCCTTGTCTTCCAGAAAGCGTTCGGCTATCTCCTTTGCTTTGTCGCTTTCTCCCAGTATCGAGTAAAGAAAAGAGCGAATCAACTCACTCTCTGCTTTTATATCCCAATTCGCGTCCATCTTAAGGTATCTTCCGACGCATTCGTAGAACCCATCGATAGACCAACTTGTTTTGGGCAGGAGCCTAACCACGCACTCTACTATCGTTCTCAAATCGTCGTCAGTTACTCTAAGGCGAACTGGATAAGAATTGAGATAGCAGCTAACTTGGCCACCGATTTCACTTGGTGTCGAAGTCACAAATGCGGATACGAAACGCATCTTTGTTATCGAGCTTTGTACATTCACCTCCATTTCTTGATTTATCGCCTTCAACTCGTGCTCGTCTTTTATTAATTCAGATAAGATCTTAAGGATCTGGCCATATTTATCCTCTATAGCTCCCTTTGAATCCAGGCGTGTATTGTCTATGGCTTGAGCCAACCGTTTTTGCATCGAAAGATTGATATTTGCCTCTTGTCTTTGTGCTATATGTTCTCCTTGCCTCAGAACGCCTTCGCAGTGGCTCCCGAGTTCACAGAGTGGCAAGCTCTCGTCTTTGTTACAGTGTTCACACAGCAAGCTTACTGTCTTGAACCTGTCCCTAATTCTCTCAACGTTACTAATCAACTCCTTTAACTCTGTAAGCTTATCCATGGCTACTTCAGCATTTTGGACTGGATCCTCTAGGTCACCTCTGTACACCATGTATATGAAAAGATCTTTCGCAGTTCTGACCAAATCGTATGGCTTACCATTAACCATTGGACGACTGATACCAGCAGAGCCAAAGAGATCAGCGGATTTCGGTGATGATGAAAGATAGAGGATCAGGCATTTTTTCGGGTTGTAGATTTCGTTTAGCTGTAGCAGTTGGTCGACCGCCAGAGCGTCTCTCCTGTTATTAATCTCGATGATTTCCTTTGATCGGTCTGCCCATCTACTCGGCTTCAATCCCCTCTTGCGGCTTCTAACTGACTCAAAGTAATTCTCAAAGATGTTAATTGCTTTGCTAACAACCTCATCACGCGAAACGAGGTTCAACCCGACCTTCTCCAGGGGGCCATCTGGTGAGCCGCGAACTAGCCGGTTGGTCAGAACGTCGTTTAGCCTTTCAACACCAATGGAGACTATGCCCGTCACTATGGCGATGAGGCTGCTAATATCCTTGTGGGTAAGTTCTTTGAGTATCTCTTTCACCTCTTTTGGCCGCTTATCCGTTGGTATGCGAAGCACCTGTAAGTATCTGTCTAACAACTCCGACTTGGTGGGCACATAGCTTGACCACTTGGCCCAATCAACGTGAGACTCGAGTTCTTCTACGTATGGCTCAAGCAAAATGGGTTGCGTTGACAAGTTATAAACAGCCTCATATCTCCCATTTTGTAGTCTCGCTATTTCTTCGATCTGAGTAGTCTTGAATTGAGATAAGAGAGAAGTGGGTGAGAAAGGAAAACAAAATTTGCCAATATCATACGGGTCAATTGCGAAGTGAATCTTCCATTTGTCGCGAAGCAGTTCTTGATCTTGGAGTAAGTTGTCTATTCTCCCAGCACTCAAGACGCTAAGAATCGACTCATAGGTGTAGTACGGATTTTGCCGCTTCTTCTCTTCCATAAAAGTTGTGTTTCGCGCGCTGTCCCGTTATCGCTTCAGTTCATCCTGCTGCTGCTGTCAGATATAAGGGTTCCTCCTCATAACTTATTTCCTCGAAGAACGGCTCGCACCGTTCAAGAATATCCTTGTCCTGCTCGGTAACCTCAATAATGTGTCTCTTTCGAAATGTAAAAGCTCCTCTTATCCCGGGCGATGTAAGCCGGATGTTCTGCCAGTCCTTTTCAGGAACTTCGAGCAGCTTGTCGAAGGCCTCATACGCATATGGCGGAGGTAATTTTTGCCACGTAACTACAGCTCTGTTCCACACTACTTTAAGGTGTTCGAGGAGTGGACTCAAGTCACCCTTATGGATCGCGAGTTCCCGTTCTACGATTTCCTCGATCTTTAGGACGATTATCCAAATCTCGTCAACAGGTCTTTGAGTTCTGTCAAGAACTGCGATCATGGTTCTGCAAAACGTCTCGACATTAACCTTGTCAATCGTCAACCGCAAAAAATATCCTAATGATTGCGAAAAGGCTACGTCCTCTAAATCCGAGATAAGTAAGACGTCGGGCAGTATTGAAAGGCATTCAACACCTCTCGATTGCCAAAGGGCTCGGTAGGCTGCCAGGGCACTCTCCTTGAAGCTAGATCTTTTCGGAAGGACGCTGAGCATGAAATCCACCCACTCATCATCGGAATCATACGATGATGTTGCAAGGATCAATTCGCTATTCAGATTAAAGATCCCATATTTCCAAGTATCGAAAGTGCCCTGACGAATCCACCGCCGCAGTCTTTCCTTTGTTTGGCCGCAGCGAATTACGGAAGCAAGAGAGGCAAGGTAGAAGAGATACTCGGGATCGTCTTTAGGATTTGTGCCATCGAAAGTCTCAAGCAGGTCGGAAAAGACTCTGCGTATCCTTTCTTGAAGCGTGGTATCACACCTATTGAACAGCTCCGCTATGAATCTGTTCCTCTCCAAGATGGTGTATACAGGTGTGTCTCCAAAGCTGCCTTCTTTTAGGTAGATTCTCAGTGAGTACGCGAGTTGGGAGTCATCAAGACCCTGCATGTGTCTGATTAGATTGTTAATTGAACTTCCCTCGTTCATAACTTGGCCACCAGACTCTCTTCGGTTCCTCTATGAGCTTGCTCTTTTCAGAGCCTCGTTGATCAGATGACCGGGATTGGGAATTGGGACGCAGGTGATCTCACCAACAAGCGTCATCTCGAACTCATCCGTTAATCCTCCGTCAAAGACTTTGTGAACGCGTTCCCTTAATCCATCGTGTAGCGGATTTAAGCAACAAGTTAAGCCCCAGTCGTCCGCAGCATCGGTTGAGAGGTAGTACACTGAACCGAAATGCGAGTCGAGCGTTGTCGGCACGTAGTTCGGCGCGCGGTCAAAGTTCGCCGGATAAATTATTTGGACGAGTTTACCGCTGTCCAAGCTGCTAAAACCTAACCTGTCACGAATTCGATCCGCCCTCTCATTACTCGAGAGTCCGGCGGTTGAGGAATCCAACACACTCTTGCTCGTGACCCAACCGTTTAGCATTTTGCCCCGAAAGACTTCCGTCACGACTCCGAGCTTCTCTCTTCTGTTTGGGGGCAGCTTGAAGAATCTCTCCAGTACTTCCTGTTCCGCTTCATACGTAAGAGGTGGGAGCTTCAGCGGCTCTCGAAGATAATACTCTATCATATCCGCCAACGGTAGTATCCTGACGTACACGTCGTTTTCGAGGACCATCGGGCCATGAAGATGATTGAAGAAAGTTTCGTCTTGGTGCTCCTCGACGTACTTATAAAAAGCCCATCTTGCCTGGTCGCCTGCGAATACCATCTTGTCAATAACGTTGGCAACGACCGCAGTGTCTAAGCATCGGTTCTTTAGATCGATGAATAGGTTTACGCAGAGGACTTGTCCGTAGGTTTCCGTGATCAGCACGTCGAGCCAGTTCTCGAATTTGTCTAAATCCTCGATGTCTGAAATCAAGAGTGTATGGAGATTTGTCCTAATGTCATCAAGACTAGGAAGTGAGGGATCAGTTGGCATGTGGTCCTCGCAGTATCTTATTTGAACTTGGCGAGCGATGAGCGGACGGTTGATGCTTTGAAGTAAAGCTGCCGCTGCACGGGCCGCTGGTGGATTTGCGTTTTGAATACTCAAATCGACCACGAGAAAACACCTACCCGTCGAGCGGCAGAGAGAGTGAATCAAAGTCGGCTCAGAAATGCGTTCTCTCGCCCTGCCATCAGAAGTAAGTCAAGAATTCCCTTGGGGCTGGCACAGGAGGATGCATCGTACGCAGGCTCTGGGGACCAGCCGAGTTAGTTTCAAGCTTAGGGTTCCGAGTATCGAGTTGTGGGAACCCCGTACCCCTTGGAAGTATTACGGGCGCGACAATAGTACATAAGGGCTTTGGGTTGCAAGCAAAAACTGTGGCGACTCAGGTCAGGAGGGGTCGCCACCGGATTTCGAATTTCGGAATGCGGATTGAGGCAGCGCAAAGCGGCCTTCACTGTCCGCGAAGCACTTGCTTGATTGTTCCGTCGCTCGCGTCAACATGGTCAGTGGGCGGTGGGCGGTGGGCAGTGGGCAGACGGCTAGCAATTAAAAGTTGGCCGGTTTCTTTCTTCGCGCGTCGCGCTCAAGGAAGTACCTTTCCACCGAAGATGAGATATAGAAGCTGGTTTCTTTGAGCAGTTGCAACGACTGAGCGAAATCGACTAGCCCTTTTTCGGCGGCCAGATCCAAGGATTCCCAAGGTTCCGGTAGTTCGGAGGTTGCGCTTTGCCGCTTCTCTCCGGGCAGCTTTCTCATCAACAAGAAGTAGCTCTGCCGACAATTCTTCAGCAAGTTGGATTGCCTGTCTCTCACCTTGTTCGAGATGAGACAAGGTCTGATCCGGCGTCCCGGTCACTGCCCTGATCTCAAGCCATTCAGGAGGATTCTGCATCCACTCCCGGACGGCCTGAGGTGTAGCGGCGGCGCGCAATTCTCGCAGGACTGCCTCAGGAATAAGAAGCCGGCCGAACAGCCTCGGCAAGAGATCCTGGTGCCCAGTCAGCACGAGATAGTTGACGGGAGTCGTGTCCGCAATGACGACCATTAGGGAAAGAGTTCCTTGAGGGTGTTCCGCTCGCGCTCGAGTTCCTCGGCATCGTAGTCAACCCACGGTACGCCATGAGCAGCCAGAAATTCGTGTACTTGCATTCTCGAATCAAAGGCGAGAATCCGCCGAACTTGCGAGGTCGTGAGCTGGCCCGACTTGAATCCATCGAGGGCTACCTGCTCAAGAATCTTGCGCGGCAGGTTGCGCGTATCGCCGGAAAGAATCTCATCGGGAAGAGAAATTGTGACTGACATAGGGAACACCTCAGAATCGCATCGCTAGTATAACAATAGTAAGCAGCAGACGGGAAAGCAGTGGGCAGTGGGCAGTGGGCAGTGGGCAGACGGCTAGCAATTAGGGGTTGGTCGGTTTCTTTCTGCGCGCGTCGCGCTCCGTGACCATTTGATATCTCCCTTCTCCCGTTGGGAGAAGAGACGGGGAAGAGGGGCGAAGCTGGGGCAGTCGATACTCAAGCCCTCTCCCCAACCCTCTCCCAAAAGGGAGAGGGAGTCAGGATAAACTAGAAGTCTGTGCCATATGAGCGCGCTACGCGCACCGTGCGGACGGGACGTCCGCGCTCCCAGCTTCACCAGAACAGCGAACCCTGCGCGGTTGGCCGGCGAAAGGTATTGGTCCTCAAGTGGCGTTCGCTGCCGGTGCGATGCTCGTTAAAGCCGAGCCGCTTTGCATAGACTTCGAACAGTTTTTGCTGCGCGTCCCAGTACTGGCCTTTGCCGCGCATGCGCTCGCCAAAGACGCTGGAGTTGAGCTTGCCGCCGCGCGCGTCGCGTATCCGATTCAGCACACGGTCGGCTTTGGTGGGGAGTTTTTCGCGCAGACGCTTTTCGAAATACGGCGCGACACTGCCGGGCAGGCGCAGCATGTTTATGAAAGCCTTCGTAGCGCCGCAGTCTTTCGCGCGCTGCAAGAGCCCGGGGATGTCGGTCGACAATCCGGGAATCGTTGGCGCGATGCCGATGCCTACAGAGATGCCTGCGTCGGCCAGGGTCTTCATCGCTTCGAAGCGCGCGTTGGGCGATGGCGCAAAAGGCTCGACCGCGCGGGCCGTCGCGTAGTCGGCAAAAGGAATCGAGAAGTAAACTCCGACACTCGCCTCCTCGTTTAGTCTCTGCAGCACGTCTACGTCTCGGCGGATCAAAGCAGATTTAGTAACAATGCCGACTGGGTTGCGAAACTCAGCGCAGACTTCCAGACAGCTACGCGTTAACTTGTAAATCGCTTCCAGCGGGATGTACGGGTCAGAGGTGAACGAGAAGACGATCTCGTCGCCTTTCCACGAAGGCTTCATCAACTCTTTGCGCAGCAGTTCAGCCGCGCGCATCTTCACGATAATCTTTCTTTCGAAGTCCGTGCCCGCGCCATAGCCCAGATACTCATGTGTGGGCCGGCTGAAGCAGTAAGTGCAACCGTGCGGGCAGCCGCGATAGCAATTGATCGAGTGATCGAACGCGACGTCGGGGCTGTCGTTACTGCTGATGATCGAACGTGTTTCAGTCTCTTCAAAGACCTCGATCTTCGCGGTGGGCGGTTCTCCGAGCCACTCGATAGAATGTGTCAACCAGGGATTTGGTGGATTCTCTACGTAGCGCATGCTTGCAATTTCGTCCTATCGGTGAAACATAGGATAGCGGTTTGGGTTTCAAGTTTCAAGGTTGAGGGGTGTCTCAATTCAACTTAAGAGACTACTCGACTGTCAGTTCAGATCGTCGATCTGCAACCCAACGGGACTGGCGCCCGCGCCTTTGATGCCATCGAGCACACGCACTACATCCAAATAAGGGAGCGAGCGCGGCGCCTTGATGAAGACTGTCTTCTCTATGCGCACGCTGTCGGGCAGGTCAATACGATCGCGCAACTCGTCCCGATAGACATGGTTCTGAAGACGCTTTTGAAAGAGATCGACCAGAGTGACGCTGAGCTTGCTGGTATCGTTCACCGATCCCATGTCGGTAAGACTGTTCAGCATCAAGGTGCGATCGGGTTTTATCGTCACCACGAGAGTATCGTCGTGAGGTATTAGCGGCCGGTCGGAGTCAGGTTTTGATGGCACCTTCGTCAGAAATCGCGCCGGCTTCATCGGCGACACAACCATGAAGATAATCAGCAAGACCAGCAGCACGTCGATTAGCGGCGTGACGTTGATGTGCGGCTTTGCCTGAGTGGCGGATACTTCCGGGTGGTGCTCGAGCTCGGCGGTGGTCATGGCGGCGGTCCTCCTCGATATCGAAGTTAGACCTCGCGCGCCGCAGAATGTTCCTGACTACTTACCGACGATTACCCGGTCACTACTGAGTTTGTGTCACCACTCATGATGTGTGGTTAACAAACTGTTTTTGAAACGCAGAGGGCGCAGAGGGTTTCGCAAAGGTACGCAGAGGAAAGCCTTCCTTTGCGTTCCTCTGCGCAGACCTTTGCGTCCTTTGCGTTAAGATCTTGCGGTTGGAAAGAACCCGACTAAAGTCGGTACTCTAAACACCTGTCTCTACCGCGGGATCGAACAACAGAGGAAAGAACTGTCCGTCCATTCTTTCTCCTGAACGAATGGGCGGCACGCCGGCAAGCAGAGGATCGTCGGAAGCCGAAACGACTCCATCACGAAAGACGTTGATGACTGCGCCGCGGCGCGGGCGTCCGCTCAAGTTCTCGTAGGAACCGTGGACCATCAAAGGATGATGGAACGAGCACTCGCCTCTCTTCAATTCAATCGGCACCGGCTTGAACTGCGATTTTTGTTCTTCGCCCAGGACACCTTCGATCGCGCGCATGTCATTCGCCAGGCCGGTAATCGGCAGCAGCTCCCACGTGTGACTGCCCGGGACATAATGCACGCAGCCGTTTTCGCGCGTGGAATCGTCCAGGCCAATCCAGCACGACAGGTGCGCCATCGGCCACGTCCGCGTCCAGTAGGAATAGTCCTGATGCCAGGCCACTACGCCGCCATGATGCGCGGGCTTACAGAAAAGCTGATCGTGCCAGAAACGCACTGGCCCACCGAGCAGTTGTGACGCGGGCATCAAAACGGCCGGGTTCCACAGCAGGTCATGAAACGCGGGAGTGATGCGCCAGGCGCCCAAGGCGTGAAACAACGCGGTTGACGGGTCCGCTGATTCATTCGAATGAAATTCATAGAAAAGGTCGTTGCCCGGATGATTTGGATCGGAGAGGCCAGCCAGATCGGCCTGCAACGCTTCGATCTGATCATCATTCAAAAGACGGACGCCGGCGAGGTAGCCGTTGGTGTGAAAGAACTCGATTTGGTCGTCGGTGAGGCGATATGGATCCCAGTTTTCGGAGGTCTGAGGCGCGATGAAGAGGTCGCCGATGGGGCCGTGGTGGTTGGATAGATCTTCGATCATGCTACTGGTTTCAAAAAACGCAAAGGTACGCAAAGGACTTCGCAGAGGTCGCCAAGGAAAACCTTTGCGTTCCTTTGCGGAACCTTTGCGTTCTTTGCGTTAAATTTCTTCGGACCTGCTTGTGTTCCTTCACTTGACCGACGCGAGCCCTTCAATTACCACCCGCGTCACGGTCGGAATAATCTCGCGCTCGTTCGCGTGATCGGTGGTGAAGGTCACCAGCACGACCTTCATTCCGTTTGGTAACTCGATGTAAGCCGCATCGTGACGCGTGGTGCTGGTCCAGCCCGCTTTCGACCAGAGCTTGGCGCCGGTGATTCCCTGCAGAGCGATGCCGGTAAATCGTTGGCCCTGATCGTCTGCGTCTGTCGTCTTGGCGGCAAGATCTCGTTTCAGCAGTTCCATCATGCGCGCGGCGCGGGCCGGATTGACCGCACGGCCGGTAACGATCTCAGAGAGCAAACGTGCGGTGGCATCGGTCGTGAGCTTGTTTCGATTCTCGCCATTCGGACCACGCGAAACTTGTTCGCGACCATAAGCGTCTTCGCAAAACGTTTTTTGATTGACGTTAATGTTGGTGAAACCCAGCGCAGCGTAATAGCGGTTCACAGCGTTGCGCTTGCGTTGCCACGCGGCCATCTGCTTCGCCGGCAGCTCGTAGCCACCGGTCGTTTGTGTCAGCACATCGAGGACGTACTGCGTCGCTTCATTCGACGAATCCACGATCATGTCGCGAACGGCACGTTTCAGTTCGTCCGTCTCCTTAATCCTCTTGTCCTCGAGCCAGCGATGCACGGCGACCAGATAGAACAGTTTCACGACACTGGCCGGATAGACGCGCTCATTGCCGCGGAAGCTCGCCGTCGCTGGATGCTGCGGATCATGCAAATCGATCAGCGTGATGGAGAGCTGATTTTCAGTGAGTTTCTTGTCGGCGAATTTCTCGAGTGCAGCATGCGCAGCTTGATTGACGAGTTCCTGGAGACTGTTTGAGCTGACTGTGTTTGCTGGTTGCGCCGGCGCGGATACTGAGATGGTCAGCAGCGGCAGCAAAAGAAGAAGGGTCTTGATTCGTTTCATAGTGATTTGTTTGTGGATGGCCGGTTACAGAACCGAGAGCGGTAGCGACCGGATCATTTTCCATTTGTCATTTTTCATTTCCCATTTTTCATTGAATCGGGCCCCGCCTGAATCGTGGTTAGCGAGGCATTTCAAAGAGATGCAGTAATCAAATGGTAAAATGAAACATGTCAATTGGAAAATGGAAAATGATCCGGTCGCTACCGCTCTCGGTTCTGTAACGAAATCCGCGTCCAGATCCAATAAACCGGAAGACCGAGCGCGATCAGACCGATGCCCGCCAGCGGCGGGTTACGCGCCAGAATTCCGAAACCTGTAAGCAGATGACCGTGCGCAAGCAAGCCGGCGCCGTTAACCGCATCATCTCGCACGCCCCACAAAGTCATTCCGAGAATCAGGGCCGTAGCCAGCAGGAAGAAGATCGGCACGACGGGATATCCCCAGGCACGATACGGTCGTTCGGCGTCGGGCATCTTGCGCCGCAGGATGAAAACGGCGGCCGTGACTAATCCATAAAAAATCCACAAACCGAAGATGGCGTAGTCAGTCAAAGTATCGAACGATGACGAAAACGCGATGACCAGGATGCAGGCCCAAATCGCCTGGACGATCAGTGCACCCGTGGGCACCCGCGTGCGCGGCGAAACACGAGAGAGACTGCGCGGGAACAGACGATCGTGCGCCATCGCATAAGGAACTCTGGCTCCTGTGAGAATTGAAGTATGCAGCGTGCCGAACGTCGATGACAGCAGGGCCGCGGCGATGAACGTTATGGCCAGCGGGCCAAGGAACCTTTGGGCAACTTCCGTCGCCACCGATGACGTGGTTGAGACGCTGGCGATCTCAGTCGGCGACATGGCGTAGAAGTAAGACACGTTCACGAACAGATATAGCGCCATGATCAGCAGCGTCCCGCCAATCAGGGCGCGCGGCAGATTGCGTTGCGGGTTTTGCACTTCCCCGGCCACCAGCGTGACGTTGTTCCAACCGTCATAAGCCCACAGCGCGCCGAGCATTGCTGCGATCACGCCGCCAAAGCCGACGCGCGCCGCCGCCGAAACTCCTTCGCACGCACCGCCGGCATTTACCATCCAAAGGTGCGACCAGTCAGCTCCCTTCGCCAACAGAAATGCGCCAATGCCCACGACTAAGACCAGCGCGATCTTGATTCCGGAAAGCACTGCGGCCACACCGCCGCTGACTTTCACGGCCAGGCAGTTGATTCCGGTCACGATCAGGATTGAGGCGAGAGCGACCGCCTGAACTTTGCCAAAGGGAACCGGATGGCCGAAGACGTTTGCCGAAAAGAACTCGCCGCCGAGCGAGCCGCGCAGCATCGTGTTCAGGAACAACGCGAATTGAACACCGAGTGCCGCTTGCGATCCGGCTTTGCCGATGAAGAAAGACATCCAGCCAAAAAGAAACCCCCAGGGCCGGCCGTACGCTTCGCGCATGAAGACGTATTCGCCACCCGCCCGCGGCATCATCGCCGCCAGCTCCGCATAGCTCAGCGCTCCGGCCAACGAAAGCAACCCGGCCACAACGTAAACCGCCAGGACCCTGCCCGGCGTGCCGACGTTGCAGGTCATCACGCGAGCTTTCAAGAATACGCCCGTGCCGATGACGTTGCCCACGACGACTGACATCGCCGCGATTAGCGTCAGGCCGCGAACTAACTCAGTCTTTTGGGTTTCAGGTTTCAAGAGTTTCAGACGGAAGATTCAAGATTCAAAATTCAAGATTCAAGATTGCGTCCGGGTTCCTCTGGCTCTGATTTCAGCAAGCTCCTTCATAAACTCATTGCGTTCAAGTGCTTCTTGATCCTGACGTTTCGTCCGCGAGTTGACGTGTCGCTCGCCTTTGAAAGTCGAATCCTGAATTGATTGAATCCAGGCCTTCAATTGGCGCGAACAGCTCTCTGCCCTGAGCTTGAGCTCCTTTATGTAAGTGCCTAGTCCTTGAAACAGCGAGATTCTTTCAAGGAGGCAAAGCATCGATCAAACTTCCCCTGCTGAACCGCGAGCAATGTAAAGGAACGCAAGCAATTCATTGTTCGTACCACGTTCGAAGCCTTCCGCGATGTTGTTTGAGACCGAAACGGCAGCACGTTCGATCTGATCTCTGAGACTCCGTTTGGAGTTGAATTCGCCGTGTGAAGTCAATGCGAAGACTTGCACAGCCAATTCAATCGCTTCGTTCCAGACAGGAAGATCTTCGAAACGCTGGTAGCGCATGGTGGTTGCGCATTATCTCACACGTCCTGGAGTTGGCTATTGTTTCTTCTTTGCGAGCGGCAAAGTGTACCAGTCAATGCCGATGCGCCGCGCTGCAAACAATCATACGGAGAATTCAAGATTCAAAATTCCAGATTCCAAAGGCTCACCATTGAGATTCCAAAGGCTCACATTGAGATTTGGAATCTTGAATCTGGAATCTGGAATCTGGAATCTCCCTCACCAGACATCGTTCACCAAAAGATCCTCGTAAGTGTCGCGCCGCCGAATGATTTCGGCTTGACCGTCTTCTCTAATCATCACCGCAGCGGGCAAAGGCCTTCCGTTGTAATGAAACATTTGCGCCAGTGAATACGCTCCGGAGTTCAGCAGCGCCAGAACTTCGCCCGGCTTCACCTCGAGCGGCAGCCGGCGATAGTCCGGCAGGCGCCCATGGCGTTCGATATCAAAATAAACATCGCCCGAATCGCACAGCGGCCCAGCGACTTTGTATTCAGTGTTGCTCGGTTCAGCAGCCCTCGACGCGGAAATCAGATGGTAGTACCACTTGTAATTGTTCATCGAGAGCAGAATGTTATAACCGGCGTCCGTCAGCAACCACACGTCGTTGGTTTCCGGCCGGTGCTTGATGTTGCGCACCGTCGTCAGCACTACGCCGGCGTCCGCGATGACGCTGCGACCTGGCTCAAGCAAAATTGTCACCCCTTCGAGCATCTGTTGGGCTCCCGCATCGCGCGCAGATTCGCGTGCGACCCGCAAGGCTTCAGTTAGCACAGCAGCCGGCTCAAGATCAGCGCCTAGCATGTCGCGCTCATGCTCTGGAAGTTCATCCGCCTGCGAGCGATCGCGCAGATAGTTCACCGGAATGCCGCCACCAAGATTTATGTGCTCGAGCGTCAGGCCCGTCTCTCGATGAATCGCCGACAGGTGGTTCCACATGCTCTTGAAAGCTTCGGCAAATGGCTCGACGTCGGGTGTCTGCGAACCGACGTGAATATGTATGCCGCACACGTGAATCAGCTCTGGGTGCTGCAGACAGCGGCGAAATGCATCCAGGACCTCCGATGAAGAGATGCCGAACTTTGAAGTCAGCAGCGCGGTCTGCAAACCAAGATGCGAACGCGTGCCAATCTCAGGAACCAGACGCAAGGCAATCCGCGCCGGCGGCAATCCCGAGTTGAGTTCAGAACGGGCCCGGCGCACGGCATTTTCGACCAACTCGATTTCATAGATCGAATCGACGTTGATGGAATAGATGCCCGCGCGCACTGCCTCATCAAGTTCCTCGTCCGTCTTGCTGGTGCCGTTAAAGATAATCTGGTCAGGACGAAAGCCTACGCGCAGGGCCTTGTAAAGTTCACCGCCGCTGTTAACTTCGATGTCGATGCCGGTGTCGCGCACGACCTTTAGCACGGACATGTTCGAGTTCGCTTTAGACGCATAGCAAAACTTGATCGGGCGATCGACTTGCTTTGCGGCAGCTTGCAGCCGGGCGATGTTGGCGCGGATGCGTGCTTCCGAGAAAACGAACAGAGGCGAGCCATGAACGTGCACCAGTTCAACCGCATCCGCGCCGCTGATCCGAAGGCGGCCATCGCAAACTTCCAGATATCCGGGAATTGTCCAGGCGGGAGTTGAAATTGCCACCAACGATGACATCACAGAATCGATCAGTTCCTTTCCAGACGCCCGCAGCGACGGCTACAAGAGCTCGCAATCCTTGAGCATCACGTTGCCAATTCTGCCATAGACGCGTCCTTTGATTGTCGCCTTCTGGCCTTTTCTTAATTGAGATAAGGCACTCTCGTGCTTTTTGTCGAACAGGAATTGCACGCGGAGAATCAGGCTCGAGGTATTCATCGTTACATAAGGATTGCCGGATGGTCCGATCTTCACCATATCGACCGTTCCCGTGACTACCAACTCCTGGTCCTTGTATTTTCTATCTGCGGCCACCTTATCTTTCTGGTATTCGTCAAACAGAGCCTCAGCGGTCATCTCATTAGAGGCTGCACTCTCATTGGAATTAGATCTGCCGGAGTTTGCGGATGGTTCGCTTTTTCGTGTTCTGGTGCATGCGGCGACTACCAGCAGCATCAGAACGACAGCCAGGACCGAATCCAAGTTCAGTTTTCTGTTTATGCGCATGTCGGGCATCCCTTCCGAATTCAAATCGTCGAGAAAGCCGCTGGATAAATGTCACTGAAACGGTGCTAATGAACCAATAAATGACTTTGAGTTTTTCCGCCTCCGGAAAACCAATCTCACAACTGCGCAATCATCTCGGCCGGGTTCCAGTAAGCATGAATGGTTTGAATTTTGCCGTCGTCGTTTACTTCAAAGACGTCAATGCCCTCGAACTTCACTGCTTTTCCGCTGGTGCTGGTTCCGCGCCCCGTCCACTTTACCGCCGCGCCGTTGCCGGCGACGAAAACAGAGTCTTCGTCCAGGGCGACACTCTTGAAATTGCCACAGATTGACTGAAAGAACTGGCGCAGACCGTCGCGGCCGGTAATCGCGGGCGAACCTACCGGATCGAAAGTCGTTCCGTCTTCGGCGAAAGCGTTGGCGAAAGCATCCGCGTCCATGGCGCGGATGGCCAAAAAATATGTGCGCACTGCATGCGCGATTTTGTCAGGTGAAACTGGTGTGCTCATTTGCTCCTCGTAGTTTTGACTTAAGCTTGTTTGGCTTTCGCGCGTTCCTTCTCAACCAGAACGCGCCGCAGAATCTTGCCGGAAGCAGATTTGGGAATCTGTGGAATAAACTCAACGTAGCGAATCTTCTTGTGCGGGGCCACGCGCTCGGCGACATAGTCCATGATCTCTTCCGCCGACGCTTTGCCTTTCAGAACCACGAAGGCCTTCGGCACTTCGCCGGCTTCGTCGTCCTGACAAGGAATCACGGCGGCATCGGCGACGGCCGGGTGCGAAAGCAGAATTGCTTCCAACTCTGCCGGCGCGACCTGAAAGCCTTTGTACTTGATCAGTTCCTTCACGCGATCGACGATGAAAAAGTGTCCATCCTCATCCGCATAACCTATGTCGCCGGTGTGCAACCAGCCGTGGGTGTCGATGGTTCGGGCGGTCGCTTCCGGATTGTTAAGGTAACCCTTCATGACCTGCGGGCCGCGCACCCACAACTCGCCTTCCTGATTGGGACCGAGTTCCTCTCCCGATGCGAAATCGACCAACTTGCACTCGGTGTTCGGGGCCGCGGTGCCTACTGATCCGAGTTTCATGTTGTCTGGATTCGGCGGACTGCTATGCGTGACCGGACTGGTTTCAGTCATGCCATAGCCCTGGCGAATGTCACAGCCCACGCGTTGTATGCATTCACGCGAAAGCTCGGCCCCCAGCGGCGCCGCACCTGAGAAGATCATTTTCAAACTCGATAGATCGTAGTTCTCAACGATGGGGTTTCTTACCAGTTGCAGCACGATCGGCGGCACAATGTGCGACAGCGTCACCTGATATTTTTGAATCAGACTCAGAAACTGTTCCAGGTCAAAGCGAGGCATGGTGACAATCGTTGCGCCCTCGTGCAACCCCATGTTGAGAATGACCACCAGACCATAAATGTGAAACAACGGCAAGACGCAAAGCAGCGTGTCGTGGTGATGAAAATAATCGAGGCCGTCCATCTGCCGCAGGTTCGCGATTAGGTTGTAGTGCGTAAGCATCACACCCTTGGGCAGACCCGTGGTGCCGCTGGAGTAAGGCAGGGCCACGAGATCTTCGCGCGGATTGATGGCGACCTTCGGAACATCGCCGTCACTTTGCAGCAACGAATCGAATGGCGTGGCGCCTTCGGTCTCACCAAAGACGAACAGCTCTTTGACCTCTGATAGCTCTGCTGCCTCGCGCGCCTTCTCTACGAACTGCGGCGAGGTGACCAGAAACTTCGCGCCCGAATTATTCAATTGGAACGCCGCCTCTTCGGCGGTGTAGAGCGGATTCACCGTGGTATTAATCCCGCCGAGCATGGCCACCGCATGAAAGGCCACTCCGTACTCAGGGCAGTTCGTGCTGAAAATTCCAAACACGTCGCCCTTGCGCAATCCTTTGCGGGCCAGGCTGGCAGCCGCGCGCCGCACGGATTCTTCGAATTGGCCATAGGTCAGACTGCGACCGCTCGGCCCATCGATGAGCGCCGGTTTGTCTTTGAATTCACCGGTGGTTTTGAGAATGAAGTCGGTGAGCGAGACTTCAGGGATATCGACGTCCGGATATGGTCCGCGAAAGATCATAGTTGAGTTTTGGAGTGCGGCGACCAGGTTTGGAGTTCCGCCTTTAGGCGGACTGTCGAGTCACATCTGTTCCGCCCGAAGGCGGTACTCCAAACCGCGGCGCACTCCAAAAAGAGCGGCCAGTGTACACGATTGCTGACCAAATGGCAGCAAAGTTGTATATTGACCCGGTTTCGGAGTTCATCAAGCTTCAACTTGCCGTTTCGGATATCCACAGCCTGAAGGCTGAACTCCGCGCGTCATGCAAACAAGCCCGCCCAACATTATCTGCTTCGCCACCTTTTTCAAGGGCGGCGACTTCATGCGCGAATGCAAAACGCTGGGCGGCAACGTCATCCTGATTACCAGAGAGAAGATGCTGCACGAAGACTGGCCACGCGACGTTATTGATGAAATATTTGCTGTCCCTAACGACGCGCCGGTAGAGCTCTTCCTCGATCTTGTAAGTCATATTGCAAAGACCAGGAAACCGGACCGCATCGTAGCGCTGGAAGAATTCGACGTCGTCATCGCCGCGCTGGCGCGCGAGCATCTCTGCATGCCGGGACTCGGCAGCAGCACGGCCAAAACATTTCGCGACAAGCTGTCGATGAGCGTCAAAGCGCGCAACGCGGGAATCACGGTCCCCGATTTCGTGCCGGCCATCAATTACGAAGAGATCAGCGCGTATATGGATCGAGTTCCACCGCCGTGGCTCCTGAAGCCGCGCTCCGACGTCTCTGCGATTGGCATACGAAAGCTGGACAGCGAAGAAGAGGGATGGTCGGCTATTAAGGAGCTAAACAATCGCGACAACCTTCGCGAGCGTGCTTCATATCATCTGCTTTCACGGTTCGTGCCCGGCGAAGTATTCCACGTCGATTCGCTGGTCGCCCAAACCAAAGTAGTGTTTGCCGGTGTGAATAAATACGGCCGTCCGCCCTTGCAGGTGGCGCACGGCGGCGGCGCATATATATCGCAAACAATCGCCCACAACTCTCCGGAAAAGAAGCAGCTCCTGGAAATCAACCGGCGTTTGATCAAGGCGATGGGTTTGGATAACGGCGCCACGCACGCCGAGTTCATTAAGAGCGAAGCCGATGGCGAATTCTATTTCCTCGAAATCGCCTCGCGCGTCGGCGGAGCGTACATCGCCGATGTTTTGGAGGCTGCTTCGGGCATAAATCTTTGGCGCGAGTGGGCGCGTCTGGAAGTCCAGGCTGATTCAGCCACGCCAACGAAGTTGAAGCCGCGCCGCGAGCACGCAGGGATCATCCTGTCACTAGCCCGACAGGAGTTTCCCGACACTGCCAATTACGACGATCCCGAGATCGTCTATCGAGTGAAGAAGAAACATCACGCCGGATTGATCGTGCGCTCGCCGAAGCTCGAGCGCGTTAACGAGTTGCTTGATGATTACGGAAGGCGTTTCGCGGATGACTTCATTGCCGTGCTGCCGCCACTGGAACGACCAGAGTGAGCAAGTTGCCACGGAGGCACAGAGACACCGAGGATGACAAGAAGTTTGTTTATTAACAATCGTTAATCTTCCTCCGTGTCTCTGTGCCTCTGTGGCTTCATTTTCTTTTGAGGAGCCATGTACAAACCAAAACCACACCGCGAATGCGAGATGCCCGCGCACGCAAAACTGAACGTGCTGGCGCTGAACGGCTCGCTGAAACACGAGCCCGACATTTCCAACACTGACGAACTGACGCGTGAGGTCATTGCCAACATGGGCACAAGCTGCGAGATCAATGCAGAGGTAATTCGACTATCGGATGCAAATCTCCCCGTTGGCCTGGGCTTTCGTGAAGCTGAAAACGACGATTGGCCGGCGATCGTCGAAAAGATCAAAGCAGCGGATGTCGTGATTTTCGCCACGCCGGTTTGGTGGGGCGGGCGTTCGAGCCTGATGCAGCGAGTGATTGAACGATTCGATGCCCTCGACGAGGAATATCACGCGTCGGGTCGCAGCGCGCTCTACAACAAGGTCGCCGGCATCGTGGTGACGGGCAGCGAAGATGGCGCGCTGTCGACGATGGGCACAATCATGATGGTCCTGACGTGGATGGGATTCACTCTGCCGCCCGAGTGCGCGGCGTACTGGGTCGGCGAAGTCGGCTTCCCACCGGCCCACGATCGCGAAAAGCGTCTGCGCAACCAAGCCACGAAGAATATGGCAAAGAACATGGCGCGGAATCTGATTTACTACGCGCAGTTGTTGAAGCAGCATCCGTTGACGATGAAGGCGTGAAAGAAGATGACCATTCCCTCCAACTGGTACGAAAACTTCTTTCACGGCGTCTCGCTTGACCTGTGGCGGAAAGCCATCTCGCCGGAGCAAACCAAACGCGAAGTCGATTTCCTGGTCAAAGCGCTTGAGTGTGATCAAGGTTCACACCTGCTCGACGTGCCGTGTGGGAATGGAAGGCTATCGTTGGAGTTGGCGGGCCACGGTTATCGCGTGACGGGGGTGGATATCTCGGAAGAGTTTGTTGAAGAGGCCAGGAGGGTTGGGTTGGACCCACCCGCGGACGCGGGTGGTACTCACCTCATCGCACCGGTCGAGTTTCTCCTCGGCGACATGCGCAACATCGCAGGCGAAGCAATTTACGATGGCGCCTACTGTTTTGGAAACAGCTTTGGCTTTCTCGAGTATGCTGGCATGGAGAGCTTTCTGGGCGGCGTGGCTCGGGCCTTGAAGCCGGGCGCGCGATTCGTCATCGAAACCGGGATGGCCGCAGAGTCGATCATCACGAAGTTCGAAGCAGAAGCCTCGCACCAAATACAGGACATTCACGTCACGATTAAGGAGCAGTATCTCGCGGAAGAGAGTTGCATCGACACCGAATATGTTTTTGAGCGGAACGGAGAAGTCGAGATCAGGAAGGCAAAGCATTGGATCTATACAGTCGCTGAGATCCGCAGGATGCTCGAGCGAGCGGGATTTGAGGTGCTAGACGTGTACGGCTCGCTGAAGTTCGAGCCGTACGTGTTGGGCACGGATGAGCTGCTCGTGATTGCGCGGCGCTAGCGGGTGCAAGAACCGGGGCATTAGCCCGACCGTCAGGGAGGGCTCTGCGGCGCCACATCGAGCCCTCCCTGACGGTCGGGCTAATGCCCCGCTCCCTTCAAACCCTCTTCAGCGGCCAAATATCAACGCCGATTGATTCCGCGTAATGCAGCAAAGGCCCGCCCGCGGGTTCCGCAACCCCCAGCGATGTGATCATCGTCGATTGATAAGAATCGAGAGTTGCATTTTGCAACGGCCACGGTTCGTGAAAGATGCGTGACCGATAAAGCTGTTCACGATGGTAGGAATAGAGACAGTAGCGTTCGGTAAGAAAGAACTCGATTGAGCCGGGCTGCGCTTGGGGCAGCGGGTCGCCAATTGTCCAGGCGGCGCGTAGTTCCGCCGCCGGGCCGCGCGCATCGCGCCGCCTCGAAGCGTATTCGATCCTGCTTCCCTGCTGTTCCAGGCTCATCTCGGCGTTAAAGTATGGTAAGTGGTAGAACGTTCGCGCTCCCCAGACCGCTAAACTGTTTGCCGCGTCCAGAGAGAAAAACCAAACACCCGGCAGGCCTTTGAAGTGGCAATAGGTGCGCACGTTGAGCTCATGAAAAGCACTGGTGCCCGGTATTGGCGGGAGGAAGGACGCCCGAATGCCCCACATCGTAAACGGGACGACGCCGATCCAGGCCTGGCCGTCAAAAGTATCGATTGAAAGTTGTGAAGGAATCAATGGCCGGAGAACTTCGGCATCTATCGCCCAATGCATGAACAGAAGCTTGCCCCAATACTGATGCATCAGACTGGGACCGGACGGTCGTGCCCGCAGGGAAAGTCGATCTATGGCGAGTGCAGGGCTCACTGACTATTGGTATTGTCGCCGTAGCTCGATTTGCGCGGCCCTCTTTCACAAAACTCCTGCACGGGTTGAAACAGTTGCGGGCAATAGCTGTCGGATGAAAGATCGGCGCGGCTGCATTGAGATTTGCGCCATTCGGCGCTCTTCATGATTTCGGTGGCCTTCGGCACGTCACTGCAAAATCCGGGAGTCGGACGGCTGGTTTCCAGGCATGCCCGCGTGAAAATGCTGTTTGAGATCACCGCCGTGAAACCAGGCTCTTTTTTGTATCGCGACACCGTTTCGTCAACGCACCCCTGGTTGTCGGTGGTGCGCCCGTACTCGCGGCCTTCGGTCATCACCGCTTTGGCCCGGCCCATCAGTTGGTCTTTGTTGCGAGACCACCAGACGACTCCGCCGACAACGACTCCCACAACCAGCAACACGATAATTATCGCGACGATGAGTAAAGCCTTAAGCCAACCAGGCATATCAGTCCTCCGTTCTCAAGCAGAACCACAGATTCACACTGATTAACGCGGACAAGGAAAACCAAAAATCCCGACTGCCAGTCAGTTGGTCTTATCCGTGCCCATCTGCGTTAATCCGTGGTTGATTCTTCTTCACTTCAAATGCTTATCCAGCCAACCAATCACAGTGTTGTACCAGAATGCCGAGTTCGCCGGCTTCTGTACCCAGTGACCTTCATCGGGAAAATCAACGAGCTTTGATTCTACCCCCATTCGCTGCACGGCCGTGAACATTTGCAACCCTTCGGTTTCCGGCACGCGATAATCGAGCGTATTGGTAATGATCAGAATTGGGGTCTTGAAGTTCTGGACAAACTTGTGCGGCGACCAGCGATCGTACATCGACGGGTTGGTCCAGGGCGTCCCTTTGAATTCCCATTCCGGGAACCAGAGTTCTTCCGTCGCACCGTACATGCTGGTGAGATTGTAAACGCCATCGTGCGATACCAGGACTTTGAAATGGAACCGCGGATCGTTGTTGTGTCCTTCGATCCAGTCGACCATGTAGCCGCCATAACTGGCGCCCGCCGCACCAATGCGACTCTTATCGATATAAGGGAGCGCGGCCGTTTGCGCGACGCCGTTCTTGATGTCGATGAAGACTTTGCCACCCCAGTCGCCGGAGATTTCGTTGACGAACTGCTGGCCATAGCCGGTCGAGCCGCGCGGATTCGGCATGAACACCACGTAACCGGCGTTGGCAAAGATTTGCGGGTTCCAGCGATAACCCCAGTTATCATTCCAGGCTCCCTGCGGCCCGCCATGAATCAAAACTGCCAACGGATACTTTCTCCGCGGGTTGAAGTTTGCCGGCTTGATGATCCATCCGGCAACTTTCGCGCCGGCCGCGCCTGTCCACGTGACTTCTTCGGCAGCCTTTAGATTGAACGGCGCCAGCAGCGCATCATTCGTAGTCGTCAACGCGGTGACACTGCTTCCATCAGCATTGGCGCGGTAGACTTCACTCGGCCTGGTCATGCTGCTGCGCGAGAAGGCGAGCGTTCTGCCGTCGGCAGTGACGTTAAGGTCGCCATTGAAGCCTTCAGCGATGATCTTCTTAACCGGACCGCCGCTGGTTGAAACTGAGTAGATAGGCTCTCTTCCTCGATCTTCGGCACCGAAATAGATCCACCTGCTATCTGCAGTGAAGGTGAATTCATCCACATTGGAATCCAGCGTCTCGGTGATTGATTGCGCGCGGCCGGTCTTGCGATCAAGAAGCATCAGCCGAAAACGATCGGCCTCAAAGGTAGGCGTAACCTGCGAGCGGTACGCGAGGTACTTACCGTCCGGCGAAAAACGAGGCGAGCCGTCGTAACCATGATTCGCGGCCGTAAGATTTCGCGCCGCGCCGCCGCGAACTGAGACCAACCAGACATCCCCGTTGGTCGAAATGGCTTCCACTTTGTCGTGATTGCTGGTAAACGCAAGTTCTTTAGAGTCAGCCGAGAAAGCGTAGTCAGTCATACCACCGAGACTGAATGGCGGCGCGTCGTAATCGCCGGGGGTCAGATCGCGCGCTTCGCCACCGCCGGCCGATACGACGAATACGTGGCTGCGCATCCCGTCCTTCCACGATTTCCAGTGCCGATACAAAAGGCGCTCTGCCACGTGGGCTTTCACTTTGCCCGTGGAAACTTCTTCGGCGCGTCTCTTATTGCACGCGTCGTCTTTGCATTCCGGATAAACGTCAGAAACAAACGCGAGCAACTTCCCATCAGGCGACCACACCGGATCTCCGGCGCCGGTGGAAATGCTGGTGATCTTTTTGAGCGCGCCGCTGGAAACATCGATCATCCAAATCTGGCTCTCGCCGTCGCGCGCGGATATGAACGCTAGCTTCTCTCCGTCCGGTGACCAGCGCGGTGAGGCCGACGAATGTTCGTCATTCGTCAATTGGCGCGTCTCTCCGCCGCCCAGCGGCACCACATAAATCTGCGTCGTGCTCTTGTTCGACGCCTTATCCACATCGGTGATCGTAAAGGCAACCAGATCACGCTTAGGCGACACCTGCGGATCACTGACCCGACGGAGTTTCAACAAATCGTCGATGGTGAACCGGCGTTCCTGCGCGAACGCGAGCGATGCGCAAGCAAGCAAACTGATGACCGACACAGCAAAGAAGCGCTTCATAAATAACCTCTCCGGATTTCGTTCAAGTTGTTTGGGAAAGCGCGCGCATTATCGCACTTCTGAGGCTGATTGGCGACCGGGTAGCTCGCCGGCAGCGCGCCGGTTGGCATATCCAAAACAAGAGTTGTTCGATTAGAATCCCTACCATATGACTGATGCCGACCGCGTAAACTCGATCACGGTGCGACCGGTTGCACCCGGCGACGAAGAGTTGCTTCTCAAAGTCTACAAGAGCAGTCGCGGTGACGATCTGCGTGGACTCGGGTGGGACGAAGAACGCATCAGCGAGTTTCTCGGAATGCAGTACGAAGCGCAGCAGCATTTCCACGAGAGCGAATACCAACGAGCAAATGACGAGATAATCCTGCTGACGGGCGAGCCGGCCGGCCGGCTGATTGTGGAACGCCGCGAATACGAGATCCGTTGCATCGACGTGGTGCTGTTGCCGGAACATCGAAACAACGGCGTCGGTGCTTTTCTAATCAGTAGATTGCAGGACGAGGCCAGGCGCGAAAACAAGCCTCTGCGCCTGCAGGTCATCAGGTTCAGCCGTGCAGTGAATCTATTCGAGCGGGCAGGGTTCGTGCGCACCAGCGAAACCGGAACGCATTTTCAGATGGAATGGACGCCCTGAGGTTTCGATTACTTTCGAGCCCTCCCTAACGGTCGGGCTACTGCCCCGCGTGAGTCACCAGCACTACAATGATTAGACGAATCATCCGCGGCATCCTGAGAATAGCGTTGCGCGTTTACTTTCGCCGCATCGAAGTGACGGGTCTCGAAAATGTTCCGCGCGACAGTCCGGTTATCTTTGTCCTGAATCATCCCAACGCGCTTGTCGATCCCGCGTTTCTCCTCTGCCTGGCGCCGCGACGTGTCGCCTTTGTCGCGAAGGCGCCTTTGTTTCACATGCCGGTCATCGGTTATTTGGTGCGCGCGCTCGATTCCCTGCCCGCATATCGCCGGCAGGACGAAGGCCAGGACGTTTCCCGTAACCTCGAAACCTTTACCGCAGCTCGCAAGCTGCTGGCGCGCGGCGTGACCATCGGCATTTGCCCCGAAGGCGTGTCGCACGACGAGCCGCGCTTGAAACCTCTGAAGACCGGCGCTGCGCGTATCGCACTGGCGGCCGCGTCATCGGGTGAAGCACTCAATCTGCAAATCATTCCGGTCGGGCTTTACTACACTGAGAAGACGACCTTCCGCAGTTCAGCCCTGCTGTACTTTGCTGAAGGTATACCGGTGAAACCAATTCAGCTCGAACCGGATGGTACTCCGCCGCGCCCCGCCGTGCGCGAGCTTTCAGATCAGATCGAGAAAGCCATGCGCGAAGTCATGCTGCACGCCGAGCAGGAAGAAGCGCTGTCGTTGATCGAAAGAGCCGAGCGAATCTTCTCAGCCGCAGAAGTCGGCGAGGCCGAGCAAGAGCAAGGCCTGGCGCGCTCCCTTGAGTTGCGCCAGCGATTCCTGGCGGGCTATGCGTTTTATCGCGGTCATTCTCCCAGGCGCCTCGACGCAATCGAAGCGCGCATTGTTCGCTTTGAATACGAAATGAAGCAGGCCGGAATTGATCCTTCCGATCTTTCACTGCCACCGACAGCAGCGCTCACAATCCTCTCGCTGCTCGCGCAGGTGACGACTTGCGTCCTGTTATCGCCGCTCGCCGTGTTTGGCAGCATCGTTCACTATCCGGCCTACCGGTTCGGGGGCTTTCTGTCGCGGCGTTTGGCGCGTCGCGAGCAGGACGTGCTTTCTACCTTTAAGATTATCTCGGCGATGCTCTTTTTCCCGCTGACCTGGATTGTGGTCGCCCTGGTTTCGTGGAGACTCGGAGGTTGGTTTGGGGGCGTAATCGCACTGATTGTTACCCCAGTGTGCGGATACATCGCCGTGCGTTTCTTTGAGGAGATCGACCGATTCTTTGGAAGTTTTGTGGCGTTGGCGTTGTTCGTTACGCGCCGGCGCTCGTTTGTGCGTTTGCTGGCCGAGCGGGCGGCCATTCGCCGGGAGATTCTGGCGTTAGGGGGCGAGGCCGCACTGAAAACCAACTGAGCTGCCGGCCCAATCAAAGACCAGAACTCGGGTGTAGCTGAACTGAAGCTTAACGCTTCTTAGTTGCTTTCTTCGAGGTCCTGGTGGTCGTGGTTTTCCGTGACGTCTTCGCGCGCACTCGCCGTCCTTTTCTTCCTTCACGCTGGACGACTCCTGCCTTCTCTAAATATTCATAACTTCCGCGCACCACATTGCGCGCGACTCCCAGCGAACTAGCCAGCGTGCGCTCGCTCGGCAAAAGACTTCCCACCGCCAGCGCGCCACTGCTGATCAAACCTCCGAGCTGATCGGTAAGCTGCCGGGTCATCGATTCGACACCTTTCCTGTTGATTTTGAACTTGAGAGTCACGCGATTGTCCTCCAGTTGTTTTTTGAGTGGCGCGTATTCTAGTTACTCGTTGAGGGAGTGTCAAACATTCGAATTGCCTCACAAATAATCTACTCGAAATGGAATCGTTGCCTCAAATTAGAAATTTACTCGAAAAGAGGGAGATTAGCTCCGCCGCTAAGGAGAGCGGCGGGGGGAAAAATGAGGTTAACGATGAAAGAAAGAAAGCGGATCGCCGAAGCCACCGCAGGGCGTTACCGGCGCGAGCGCAAGCGAGAGAAGACCGCAATTCTGAATGAGTTTGTGGAGCTGACCGGGT
>Ga0137442_1000048_pt1 | contig 34346 bp, 36 predicted proteins | sample EasRivERMGT266_2_FD_102329 | JGI IMG/M metagenome (GOLD analysis project Ga0137442, IMG submission 102329) | Soil microbial communities from meander-bound floodplain in the East River, Colorado, USA - East River MetaG ERMGT266_2 | ecosystem: Environmental > Terrestrial > Soil > Floodplain ... | reverse complement strand
GGTTGCCAGGATTGAGCTGACGATCTTTGATAGCCGACGGCGATCAGGCTTAAATGCACGCCGAACTCCAAAGAACACAAGCACTGCTGCACCGCCGAATAGCAGCAGGTTGGCCCAGGGAAAACCGCGGGTGATTGGCCACCGGACAAAGACGAGGGGGTAGCTGAATCCCGTCGCCAACGTAAGCAGGAAGCCCGCCCAGATTTGCCAGTTGAATCTTTGAATTGTCATCGAGAACCATCCTTGGCTGCCAACGGCAAACTAATTAGCTTTTGAGGCTCAGGGTAGCTCGCACCCGGTTTCCAGTCAAAGGATGCGAGCTGATATTGCGGACATATCTTACGCCTGCGGCGGTTGAACCTCGCGCAGCCTCCGCCCAAACAATCGGCGCTGACTCACATTGGTCACCAGAGCGCGCGCTCTCCCGTAACTCTTTTCCTCGGTCCCTTTGCCCTTTACTCTTAGCTCTCAGCACTGATACCCTCTCGCGTGCAAGTGATAGTTAACTTCTTTGGCTCAAAGCAAGCTATTCGGCATTGGTCTTGATGGTCCTGATCGATTGACTTAGACCCTCTCGCTCATCAACTCAGTTCGAGAGTTCGCGATTTCAGAACCGGTGTCACGGCGCCGGTTGCCTTGGGACCGATAACTCGGCCCCCAGCTATTTCGGGTAACATAAGTCACATGCCTGTCCCCACGTTCAAGACCCTGCTTCCCCGACTCGTGGCCACCTACGAGGCTGGCCGTCTGGTCCCTTTTATCGGATCGGGAATGAGCCGGCCTGCCGTCACTGACTGGGCTACGTTCGTTCACAAGCTGGAGATCGAGGCCCCGCGCTCCAGGGCATCTCCGATCAAGAGCACCACCTCGCGCGAGGAGCTGATACGCAGAGCCAACCGCGCAGTACGCACACTTAAGGGTGGCGCGCCAAAAGCGTTCGCCAGGGCGATACGAGCGGGTTTGAGATCTGACGAGATAAACAACGGCTCGATTCCATTACAGACCCAGGCGCTTGCGAGCATCTGGTGGCCGCTGGTGTTGTCGACGAACTACGACAACTGCTACACGGCTGCCTTCGAGAGCTCTTTTCCCAAGCGCGATCTTTTTGTCGTCGGGCGAAGCTCCGAGGATTGCCAGCGCGTGCTTTCTTCATTGTCGACAGCCGGCCGTCCGCTGCTCTGGGCGCTCCAGGGTTACTTGCACAACGAGCCAAACAAAAAGCTATCGTTCCCTACCAACCCTGAACTCGAAGCGCAACTTGTCGTCGGGCACGAAGAGTATCGCCGTGTCACCTATCGCGATCTGCATTTCCGGCGCGCCTTCGCCGAAGTATTCCGACAGCGCTCGCTACTGTTTCTGGGAGCCGGCATCCAGGAAAGCTACCTTCAGGAGTTGTTTGGGGAGGTGCTGGAGTTTTATGGACCAGGCACGCGATCACACTACGCCTTCCTTCCGAAGGGTGAAGTGGATCCTGACTTCATGCTGGCCCGCTTTCAGATCATCGTGTCGGAGTATCCGAAAGGAGATCACGACGCGGTGCGCCGCAGGCTGAACCGTTTGGCTGCTGAGATTCGCCGTCCGCGCCGGACTCCAGTCGCCTGGAGCTGGGGGCGCATCGATCGCCGCCGGAAGAACAACTGGACGAGCGTACCCGACCTCAAGGTCGTGCGCGGTCCTTTGCCCAGAGAGCAGGTTGGGCGTGCATGTCTCGTCGTCAGCGCTGGTGGCAGCGGAGTACCATTCTACTTTTCATCGGGTATTGCCAAAGTCATGAGATCCTGGGGCGTAACAATACCCACTGACGACGCCAACCCTGGCGGAGTTCCTCTAAAGCCGAAAAAAGCAATCCCTCCTTACCTCGGCGAGTTTGATCATTGTGTCTATGGCGTGCGTGCCCGCTCTAAGGAAGATGTGCGTAGCCTCGCAGATATCTACGACGCCTCTCTGGCGCTCTTTAAGCACCTGAATGGACGCTACGACTGCATCCGGATGCAGCTTCTTGCCACGGGCGGGACCGACAAGCAGGGAGGGCCGGAGATTGATTGGAAGGTTCGAAATTATCCGGAGCGCTTCTCGTTCATTCAGACCGTACGCGCCTGGGCAGCATGGCGGAAGAAAAACCCGAAACAGACGTGCCGCCTGGTGCTGCACGTAGTGCTGGAGTCCGTCTACCAGGACATTGCCAGCGGACGCATCGATGTACTCGAGCTTTTGAGCTGCGAAGACATCCGTTTCTTTGTTGAGGTGGTTTCAGAATCAGGCGAGGTCGAGCGTCGGCTGTTCCAGATTATGCCTGACGTGACGCTCAACTCGGTGGTAACGGAGCTTCAGTTGTCCCCTGGTCAGTGGACCGTGCAAGTTACGCCGCCGCCCAGCCGAGACAACAGGCCGCGCAAACTAACTTCTAAGCACCTGGCGCAGACGCTGCAAAAGCTCGGGGTTGTGCCGGGCAGCACGGTTCACTTTCGTCGAGCTGTCGACAGGAAATCAATCGACCGGGCCTTTACTCGCAACCGGAAAAAACGCCGGGCTGAAAGCATTAAGACGAGGTAGCGCCCGCCGCCGGCAACTGAACCTCGCGCAGCCTCCGCTGGAGAAATCGACGTTCGCTCTCGTTGGTCACCAGCGCGAGCGCACGCTCGTAGCTCTGCGCCGCTTCTTCGGCGACATCGAAGTCCCCGCAGAACCGAATCAACGTAGCAACAATCCGCCCCCAGTCGGAGTGATACACTGTGTCCACGGCTGCGTTCGGGTTGGAAAGCATATCCGATGATAAAAATTTTATGGCCGGGTGTCGATCCGGGCATTCGCCGTTCGATTTACTGGTCCAGATTGGAAAGTGGCACGGGCGTCCCGCCCATGAGTTCACGCGCAAGAGTCGGGTTAACGATTTCTCTGTGCGATCTCTGTGGAGAAGCTCTTCCGCCTGAAGGCGGTACTCCAAACTAATTAACCGAAGAGGGCAACATGCAACTGAATCCATATGTGAATTTCAACGGCCAGTGCGAACAGGCCTTCAAGTTTTACGAACAAGTGCTGGGCGGCAAAATAACCTTCATGATGACTTGGGGTGAAATGCCTGGCGCCGACCAATTTCCCGCTGAAGCGCACAAGTTAATCATGCATGCGACGCTTAGCGTCGGCGATGAGGTACTGATGGGTGCCGACTCTCCGCCCGGCAGTTACCAACAGCCAAAAGGCATGAATGTGTCGCTCCATCTCAAAGACATCGCCGCTGGTGAGCGCATCTTCAACGCTTTGGCAGAAAACGGTACCGTGCAGATGCCGTTTGAAAAGACATTCTGGTCCCCCGGTTTCGGCATGTGCGTCGATCAATTCGGTATCCCGTGGATGGTCAACTGCGAGGGACCGGCGGAAAGCGAAAAGATTTAGCCGCCGATGAACGCGGATAGACGCGGATCGGACAAACCAGAAAGGTAGGAGGGAGGAGAAACATGAGAAAACCTGATGCGAAGAGCGCTCCAGCAAGAGACGTGGACGAGTATCTTGCGGGCGTGCCGAAAGAAGCGCGCGCCACGCTCGAGAAACTGCGCCAGACGATCAAAGCCGCGGCGCCCATGGCTTCTGAAGGAATCAGCTACCAGATGCCCTTGTACAAGCACCGCGGAATGGTGGTTGGCTTCGCGGCGTTCAAGGACCATTGCAGTCTTTTTCCCGGCTCGGCCGTTATGGACGCGCACAGGGAGGAACTCAAGGATTACGACACGTCTAAAGGCACCATCCGTTTTCCAGCCAATAAACCGCTCCCCGCCGTGCTCGTGAAAAAGCTGGTCAAGGCGCGGATCGCGGAGAACGAGGCACGGGCAGCGGCGAAGAATCGTCGCGGGTGAAACCGATCATGAATATTGCACTGTGGATCATTCAGGTGTTACTCGCGCTGCTCTTTCTATTCGCCGGAGGAACCAAGCTGGTTCTGCCGCTCGAGGTTCTGACTGCAATGGGATCGCCAAACCAGGTACACCTGCCGGGTTTGCTATTACGATTCATCGGCGTGTGCGAAGTGTTGGGGGCGCTTGGTCTGATCCTCCCCGGGCTTTTCCGGATCAAGCCCGGCCTGACACCGCTGGCCGCCGCCGGCCTGGTGATCATCATGATCGGAGCAGCCGTGCTGACGGTGGCGGGCGGTGATGTCGCGCCGGCTTTGTTCCCGCTGGTGGTGGGAATCCTTACCGCGTTTGTCGCTTACGGCCGCTGCTGGTTGGCGCCGCATCGCTGATCCGCTCGCCTGTCAAAAGCCGCTAGTGTCCTGTCTCTAGAGTTCGTTGACAAGATTGGGGCATGCCAACGGGGCGCTAGCCCGACCGTAAGGGAGGGCTCAGTCTTTATAAGCCGCTAACACATGAGCCCTCCCTTACGGTCGGGCTAGCGCCCCGGTTATCGATCAATTAAGCAGACTTCTGAGCCAGCACACTAGAGCCGGGCTGTCATGGAAAAAGAAATGACTCGGGAAGGGAAATCGCCTAACTCTTCGGCGCGCGATAGCCTTTGCGGGTGCGGACGGTGACGTCTGCGCGGGCGGGTTTTACCTGTATCGCACGCCAACGACCGTCGCGCGCGCGATTGATGGGACGATAGGCGAACGTGTACTGATGGCCTAACTCTTCGGCAATGGCCGCGAATGAGTCTCGAAGTTCCTGTCCGCCGGGTGACGCTACATAGCGCCCGCCGCTTTTCTCCGCCAGGTTCTTCAGGATTCCACTGCCGGCGAGGTCGCGGCCCGGGCCCGTGTCTGACATGTTTACTGCATAGATTGTCGCGCCGGCCTGCAGAGCATGATCGAGAACCTTGTCGGAGCTGGCGCGACTGTAATTCTCGCCGCCGTCGGACAACACTACGATCGCGCGGCGCGTTTCGGTTCGCTTAGCCAGGTCGTCGGCGGCGCGAAGGACGGCGTCATTAAGCGCGGTCATCATCTTCGTGCGCAGTCCGTACGCCCGTGCCGGAAGATCACGGCCCGGCGCAAAATCCTGGATCTGCTCCACCTTCATATCGAAATTGTAGACGGCGGCGACATCTTCCTCGCGCAGACCTTCAAGAAACCGAATCGCAGCGGATCTGCCCAAAGTGAGGCGCGTCTCCATGCTGCCGGATGTATCAAGCAAGATTGCCGCCGCGAATGGAGTTTCCTCAGCGGTAAATGTGGCCAGCTTCTGTTCCGCGCCGTCCTCAAAAACCTGGAAGTCGGTGCGCTTCAGGCCGGGCACAAACTTGCCATTCTTGTCGAGCACTGTTGCATTCAGAATCACCAGATCGGTATTGACGCGCACAACGTCGTCGTCCTGATTCTGCGTGAATGAGTCTGTTAAGAAACAGGCATGGGCACCACCGAACAGCGACGGGGCTCGTCCGGAAGGGAAGCCGAGGAGGAGCGCCACGAAAGGCGCCAGCAGGGCTGGAAACAGGAACCTTGATTTTGTCTGAGCGCGAATCATGAGTCGCTGGCTGGTGTCTTTCCTGAGTGCCGACGTAACGAGTTCCTAGCGCCAAAATCTCACGCGCTGTAGTAATCCGAGTAGTTTATTTGCCTGATCGATTACGGCTGCCGAGATCACGTGTCGCGGGGTCTTTTCCACCAGCTTTCGCAGATCGTCCGCCAGGTCGGCTACTCTTCTGACGGCCGCTGCCAACACCGCCGGAATGTCCTTCAGGTCCGGATCGGTGTCCGAGCCGCCCGCTTCACTTCGAATTTTTTTCGTAAGCTTTTCCAGCCGTTGAAACTTCTTCGTATCATCCGAGTTGAAGTCCCCCCTTGCTTCGTAAGTCTTCATGAGCTGGGACGCCAGCTCTGAAGCTTCTCGCGCACGCGCCAAATTCTCGTCGTATTGCTTCTTCTCCTCTTTCAGCGCCTGACGGTCGCGCATTTCCCTTTCGGGAGAGCCAAAGTCATGAAGCGAGTCATCCTTGTCAGTCTTTGAGGGCGCCCCGGAAACTGGCGGGGGAGAAGGCGGTGAAGTGTTCGGATTGGTTTGACCTGGTGTCGGAGAAGAAAGGAGCAGCAGCAAGCCGGCAACGAAAAGTACCGCGCGCAGACTTCCAAACAGAGATGGGTGATTACAACGCGAAGCCATTGAGAATTCTCGGAGGCAATCCTAGCCGAAAGTTAACCGGACGCTCAAGCCGCAGCACCTTGCTGTGACGAGCAAACACCCGTTAATCGTTGGCTGGCCCGCGAAGATTTATTGCGCCCGCGCCCGAATCGCTATGGAACACGGCCGGGGTTGCTGGGAGTGTTAATAAACTCTTCGCCTTTGGGCGCCGGTCGATTGACGATTATGGTCTTTGAGGCAGGACCGTCCATGGGCGGTCGTGGCTCGCCTGGTAAAACCTTGAAGGGAATCTTTGCCCGGGCGTCCCCGCCCACAACACCAAAAAAGGTGACACTGATGTATTCCTGCGACGGTAGCTCGAGTCGGTAACGAGTTTTTCCATCCGGCGCCAACTCTCCGATCTCAGGCGCGACGGCCCGGGTTTCAATACCGCCGCCCCCGCGTCGTCTAAGCTGTAACTCGACCGCTATGTTGTGCAGCGGTTCGCCCGAAATGTTGTGGATCGTTCCGCCCAGCAGGGTCGTCTTTCCGTTTACGGTGGCGTCGTCAACGAAAACTTCTACCTTCGGGGCTTTCTTCCTAATATCCTCAACTGCAAGCGCCGCCGCGACCTGGCGTTCGTGGCGCTTGCGAAGGTACAGATATCCCCCCAGGACCGCGCCCGTCAGAATCAGGGCGCAAAGAATTCCGACAATCAGCCGCCGCGAGTGGCGCTTTTCTTCTTCTTCAATCGGAATCGGATTGGACTCTAAGTCGTTCAGGATTTGCATTGACGTCAAAAACCAGAGGTTGTTACTTCAAGTCGCTATCGAAGAACCGTGCACTTGAAAGTTGCGCTTCCTCTACGGAGTAGGTCCCGAGGTTGATCCGGTGACGGCTTCAATCAGGGCGCTGAGAAATTCCTGCTCAGCGGTTCCGGTACTCTGCAAGGTGATCCATTCAGCACCGGTCGCACCATCGGTCCGACCTTCGATATGGGCGTTGACGGACACGTTCGCACTGGTCCCGTCAATGGGCTGCACTTCGACCGTGATGGTGTAACGCCCACGGGTCCAACTGCGTGAGTCCGCGTTCACGATGGTGGCGTACCGGTACAACTCTGATTGCGTGACGACCGACCCTTTGATGAAGGTATAAGGTTGGCTAACTATTATTCCTTCGTCGGGCTTCGATGCGGCATCGTCGAGGATTAGCTTGCGGTCGCGCATCACTTCGGCCACTTCTTTGATCAGCGCATCGCGACGCGCAGTCAGGCGATATGGATTAGGAAGGAGCAACTTGACCGGCGCCTTTTCTTTGCCAAAATTGATCCCCGATCCGGTGGTGCCGGTGTCCTGTTTAGTGCCATTGTTCCCCGAAGCACGGCTACTGCTGTTATCAGTAATTCGTTTGTTTTGCGAATCGACGCCCTTGCCCTGTCCGAACGCAGAAGTCGCGCCGATAGTCATAAGGAACAACGCCAATAAGCACGATAGATATTTCATGAAACCGTCCTCACTGAGAAAAAGTCTTCCGGAAGGGGTGACAATCCGAGAATAGAGCACCTGATCATCAAATACAAGCATCCATGAACCGAGCCACCCGAAGTTCTTACTCTAACGCTGCGCGCCCCGAGTGCGCTCCCACTCACGCAAAGCCCGCACGCCTTTTTCGAAATCTGCTCCCTTATTATAGAAGTTATGGGCCCCATCGTCCCTCGAGGGTTCGCGTACATAGTAAAGGTAATCAGTCTGCGCCGGGTTCAGCGCCGCGTCGATCGAACTTTCGCCCGGGGAGCCTACCGGTCCCGGCGGCAAGCCCGAATACAACCGCGTGTTGTAAGGCGAGCGCCGATCGACATCGCTTTTGTAGACTTTGCCGTTGTCACGCCACTTACCCGCCAGCTTTGATGCATAGACGATGGTGGAATCGATGCCCAGCGCGATATTTTTGTGTAGCCGGTTATAGATGACTGAGGCGATTAGCGGCCGCTCTTCCTTGAGCTTGGCTTCCGTTTCGATTAGCGATGCAACAATCACGATCTGCCGGGGAGTCATCCCCAGAGTACGGGCCTTGTCAGCTCGCTCCGGAGTCCATTCCTGGCGAAAGCGCTTAACCATGCCGGCGATCATGGCGGCGGGTTTGGTATCGTCGGGAAAACTGTACGTCGCCGGGAAAAGGTAGCCCTCCAGATTTGTCGCCGCCGGATCGAGATCACGAATTGCGGCGGTGTCGTCCATCAACGCGAGCGCTTCATTGCTATCGCGTAAATGCAACTCAGCCACATGCGCGAGCGACTCAGCGATGTCCCAGTGGGTCCAGCCTTCAATTACCGTGAAGCGACTCAAACGCTGTTCGCCCTCTCCGAGCTTCTTCAAAACTCCGAGGGCCGTGATCGGAGAAGGGAAGCGATACTCGCCGGCCTTGATCAGCTTCGCACTCCCCGTGAGTTTTATATAAAAAAGAAGCGGCCAGGTGCGACGGATCACGCCTTCGGCCAGGAGCTTGTTTGCGATTCCTTCGGGCGTGGATCGGCGCGGAATCTCGATATAGTCGTTTGCCTTGCGATGGGCCACCGGCGCATGGAGCTCACGGTAAAGCCAAAGCGAAAAGCCCACCGGACCCGCCAGCAGAATTACCGCGAGTGCGATCAGGAGCCGCTGTGTCTTTTTCTTGATGCCCACAAGTTTTCGACCAGGCTGATTCAGTAAAAGAGTGGCACGGGCGTCCCGCCCGTGAATCACGCGCAGGATGCACTTGCCACATTCTAGCTACTCGCGGTCGCCGGCAAAGAAGTCGCTCAGAATTACCGCGGCGGCTTCGCTATCGACCTCCTGCTCGATTTGGCGGTCACTTCGCCCGCCTGCTTTCAAATGCGCCGTAGCGGCAAAAGTCGTCAGACGCTCGTCTTGCAAGTAGACGGGAATCCTTAGCGATCGCTGAAACTTTTCGGCCACGGCCCGCGCGTCCTTTGCCGCCGGTCCTTCGGTCCCGTCCAAACCAAGAGGCAACCCTATCACGAGGCCTCGCGCATCGTACGACTCGATGACGGCGATCACACGGCGCAGCAGGTCTTTCCAACTCCGGCGTTCGATCGCGGGCAGGGGGTTCACGGTTATTCTTAGCTCGTCAGAAACAGCCACACCCACTCGCTTCGTGCCGAGATCGATTGCCAGTAAGCGGCCATCGCACGCCGGCAAAGGTCGACGAGAAGCTGTGGTGTTTTCGGGTTCTTTCAACTCAGTGAATCCAGAGTTCAGAGTTTCTGTCCGACAAACTTCAGTTTGTCGCAGTCTCTGGTTGGAACTCCTAACGTCAACAATCGACAAACTGAAGTTTGTCGGACATTGAAAGCGAAATGCTTGCGCACGTTATGCAGCCACGGTATGATACAGGCGTTCGGTCATTGGTCTAAGTCTTCCCCGCAGCCAGGCTTGATAGTTGTTTCGAGGTCTAACTGATGTCATTTAAAAGTAAATTTACCCTGATTGCCCTTTCGGCGTCGCTTGCAGTTTACACGATCGCAGGGGCTTGGCTGGCTACTCGCGCGCAGCAACCCGCGAACGACCCGGGCGCCCAACAGAAAATCTTTGAGAGCGTGCTCCAGCATATCCAGGACGATTATGTTGATCAGCCAAACATGGAAAAGGTTCGCGCGGGTGCGTTGCGAGGACTGGCTTATGGCCTCGATCCCTATTCCACATATTTAACGCCCGATCAGGTAAAAGACTACCGCGCCACTAACAAGAACAATCAAGTAGGTCTGGGTGCAGAGTTGTCGCAGGTAGCTTCGTTTCTCTACGTCGTGGCGCCTGCGAAGGGGTCACCGGCGGAGCAGGCAGGTGTTCGAGCAGGCGACATCATTGAATACATCGACGGCAAGGCCACCCGCGACGTCTCGCTCTATGACGCGCGACAGTTGCTTAACGGCGCGCCGGGCACTGAGGTGAAGCTCCGCATTCTGCGGGCGAATTCGCGGCCCCTGACACTGACCGTAAAGCGCGGTTCTTTCCGCGCCCCGGCCGCGGAAGCGCGGATGGAGGCGGGCCGGATTGGTGTCCTGCGAATCAACAGCCTGGATAGCGGCGAAGCTGCCGATGCTCGCGCGCGTTTGCAGGATTTGGTGAAACAGGGAGCGCAGAAGATCGTGCTCGACCTTCGCAGCGTTGCCGGCGGCGAAATTCAGGAAGGCGTGACAGTCGCAAACTTTTTCATTCGCGAAGGCCTAATCGCAAAAACAATCGGCCGCGAGCAGCGAGTCCTGAAGACCTTTGAAGCCGATCCAAAGGTGGCATTCTTCAATGGCCCGGTGGTGGCCTTGATCGATACGGGTACCGCGGGCGCCGCAGAGGTCGTAGCTTCGGCTTTTCTGGAAGACAAACGTGGAGACGTGGTTGGCGAAAAGAGTTTCGGTGCGGGTGCCGAGCAGGAACTGTTCACGCTGCGGGATGGTGACGGATTGTTGCTGACCACGGTGAAATGGGCTTCGGGTAGCGGCAAGCCGTTTCTCGGTGAAGATCGCGCGCATTCAGGTGTAGCGCCCTCGGTAGAAGTTAAGCGGGCGGAAAGCGAGACTGTGGATGTTGAAGACCTGGGGAACGACGAAGAAACGAAACCGAACCAGCCCAACGTCAAACCGGCGCCGTCTGAGCCGGTGGCGCCCAAGCCAGCTCCGGAAGACACACAACTGAAGAAGGCTATTGAGCTTTTGCGCGACAAGCCGGCAGCTCCGGCGCCACGCGCCGCCTGACAAAGCTACCAGCTTGGTTTTGGAAAAGACCGGAGTGACGTGCAGTGTCTGCCCCGGTCTTTTGCTTTTCGTCCGACAAACTTCAGTTTGTCGCTTCAACCTGGAAACCCCGGGAGCGTCGGCAAACCGAAAGTTCGCCGGACATCCAGGCGTCAACAAAACCGATGTTCGTTTTGATGGGTCTCATTGGTCTGCTGCTGATCATTGTCGTCCTGTGGGACGTCTTTGAGACGATTGTGCTGCCGCGCCGCGTGACGCGACGGTTTCGGTTGACGCGCTTTTTTTACCGCTCGGTCTGGGCACCATGGTCGGCAATTGCGCGCACTGTTCATAAGAGCAGGAGACGGGAAACCTTTCTCAGTATCTTCGGCCCGCTCTCGCTCCTGATGCTGTTGAGCCTGTGGGCAGTGACTTTGGTCTTCGGTTTCGCTTTGCTTCACTGGGCGTTCGGCTCTCACATATACACGGCGAACGGTTCGGCAGGCTTCTTTACGGATCTCTACTATAGCGGCACGACGTTCTTTACCCTTGGGCTTGGCGATATCGCCCCGCTCGATCGGGCGGCGCGAATGATGACCGTAATCGAGGCCAGCCTCGGTTTCGGCCTGCTCGCCCTGGTGATTGGATATTTTCCGGTCCTTTATCAGGCCTTCTCGCGCCGGGAAGTGAACATATCAATGCTGGACGCGCGGGCTGGTACTCCGCCCACCGCGGCCGAATTGCTGCGGCGACATCAGGAAGGGCAGAGTTTGGAAAGTCTCGATCAATTCCTCCGAGACTGGGAGATGTGGGCGGCGGACTTGATGGAGAGTCACCTCTCGTACCCGGTGCTGTGCTTCTTTCGATCACAGCATGACAATCAGTCCTGGCTGGCGGCGCTCAACACCGTGCTTGACGCTTGCAGCCTGGTGATGGTGGGCATCGATGGGATACCAAAGTGGCAGGCGCAACTGACTTTTAAGATGGCCCGCCATGCGGTCGTGGATATCTCACAAATCTTCAACACCTCTCCGGTAAAGCACGATGGCGCGCGTTTGTCGAAAAAAGATCTGGCCACGCTGCGGCTGGCGCTGTCAGAGTGCGGCGTCGCGCTTCGCAACGAGGAAGGAGACGAAGGCACGCTCGAGGAACTTCGGGCGATGTACGAGCCATACACACATGTCCTTTCGCGATATCTAATGATGCCTTTGCCGGGATGGCTGCCAAAAGCGCGCGCCAGCGACAATTGGCAAACCAGCGCGTGGGAAAACGCGCCTTTGGCCGCCGATCAACCCATCCGCAAGTGCATGCTCGACGTACCCGCTAAGAAAGCGCACGCGCAGGGCGCCACCGCGGCAACCGAGCGACCGGACTAGCTAGTACGACTTCATTTCACCCCTCGCGTGATCATTTCGAGTGTTCGACGAACCCATATCGAACATCTGTCCGTCCTTTCGGAGAGTTCCGTCCTGATCGCTCGCTCAAAAGGTTCTTGTGATTCAGTTGCAATCGTCCTCGTTCATGGGAGTTTCTCCTTCAGTTGTACGCATTAGCGTGCATTGGCGCAAAGAATCGTTAATAAGGCATGCATCTTGCCGTAGCTAACCGTGCGAGTTTTAATCCCGGCATCGCAGCCCGAAAAGCCAAAAGGAGAATTGAAGATGCTTATTACGAAGAAGATGCTACTTACTTTAACGCTGGTGGGTGCTCTGGTGGGTGCGGGCATCGGCTCACTGATAACACATTCGGCCGCGACGAGCAGTGCGGCAAACGCGAATTACGAGGGTACTCGACCGGCTAATCAGGCTGAGAACAGCGCGCAGTTCCAGACTACTCAGGAACAGACCGCTTATCGACAGGGCTTTGATGAAGGCTACTGGTCGGGCAGCACGGCGGCGCTTAACACTCAGACGAGAACCAACACGGATCCGAAGAGTTACCGAACGACAACTTATCGTGCGCCGGTTCGGCGGTACTCTAACCACCGCACGGTCTCTTACAACAATGGTAATCAACCGCGAGGCCGTACGTTCTGGCAGAAGCACCGCGATAAGCTGACACTCGCCATTGGTACCGGCGCGGGTGCCGGAGTCGGTGGCCTGATTGCCGGTAAGAAGGGCGCGGGCATCGGGTCGCTGGTCGGACTCGGCAGCTCGGCGCTTTATACCTACAAAATACGCAAGCGATCACCAAAGCGTTACTAGTCCAGGCGCGGATCGCAATCAAACGCTGAAGGCGAAAATGACGCATGGTGCCGTCGCGAGTGGGACACCTTTCCACGCTCATGAGCCTATTCGCCCCACACTCTCATGACGGTCTCTGCAAATAGATAGGGTTTAGGGGAGGGAACAACAATTGCCGTGAGATGACATTACCCAAAGATAATTTGGGGAAAGTGGGAGAAGCCCCTGGGGGTAATTCAGACTCGCCGACTTCTCCTGCCTCACTTGTTCGCCGCCGGCCCTCAAACGCCGGCGGTCGTTTTTTTGGGGAATCGTTCACGTTATTCAGAGCCATGAGGTCAGTACCGCGAGCGGTAGCGACCGGGTTGCAATAATAGTTACTTGATCGTGTACATAAGAACGCGATATAAGACGCGTCCTCTCATGTGGAACGACACGGATATTCCGCTCGCCTATCTGATCACGTTTCGATGCCACGGCACGTGGTTGCATGGGGATGAGCGCGGCTCGATCGATCGTTTCCACAATCGATTCAAGTCTCCTTACATTGATCCAAACAAAACATGGCATAGGCACAATACGGAAGCTCTTGAGGGCGAGCCGGTCACGTTGGACGCGTCGCAGCGCAAATCAATTGATGCGGCCCTCCGTGAAACCTGCACCATTCGCAATTGGTATTTGCGCGCAGTTAACGTGAGGACAAACCATGTCCACGCGGTCGTCTCAATCGGACAAATAAAGCCTGACCGCGCTCTCAGCGCCTTCAAGGCAAACGCCACCAGACAAATGCGGCAGGATAATTGTTGGCGACACGATTACAGTCCATGGGCGGAAAAGGGTAGCAAGCGATATCTTTGGAACGAGCGCAGCGTGGCGCGCGCGATTGACTACGTGCTTTACGGGCAGGGCAATGAACTGCCGGACTTTGACGATGACTGAAGCGCATCTTGTTACCCGGTCGCTACCGCTCGCGGTACTGACCTCATTACCATCGCTCGCCGCAACCTAGTAGCTGCTGCTCGCGGTACTATGCCGGGGTGGTTCGCATCGCGTCGCCATGAGGTCAGTACCGCGAGCGGTAGCGACCGGGTTGCAATTCTATTTCAGCGCTCACTCTTCCCTACGACTGCTTCACAACGGAATATTCCCATGCTTCTTTGGCGGGTTGGTGTCGCGTTTATTCTCGAGCAACGCAAGCGCGCGAATGAGTTTGGGTCTGGTTTGGGCCGGCTCGATCACTTCGTCGATGAAGCCGCGCTCGGCGGCGACGTAAGGACTCGCGAACTTGTCTTCGAGTTCAGTGACTCGTGCATGGCGAGCAGAGGCTTTGTCCGATGCTTCGTCAAGTTCGCGGCGATAGATAATATCAACCGCGCCTTCGGGCCCCATCACGGCAATCTCAGCCGTGGGCCAGGCGAAGTTGATGTCGGTGCGAATGTGCTTTGAGCCCATGACACAATACGCGCCGCCGTAAGCCTTGCGCGTAATCACGGTAACCTTCGGAACTGTCGCTTCGGCATAAGCATAGAGAAGCTTCGCGCCGTGCTTGATGATCCCTCCGTGCTCCTGCGAAATGCCGGGCAGGAAGCCGGGCACGTCCTCGAATGTCACGATCGGAATGTTGAAGCAGTCACAGAAGCGTACAAAGCGAGCGCCCTTCAACGAGCTGTCGATATCCAATACGCCGGCGAGAAAGGCGGGTTGGTTGGCAACGATGCCAATTGTCCTTCCGTCGAGCCGCGCAAAGCCGACGACAATGTTCAGGGCATAGTCGCGATGGGCCTCAAAGAAATAACCCCCGTCGACGACCAGATCGATCACTTCGCGAATGTCATATGGCTGATTCGAAGCCTCAGGCACAATCGAATTCAGTTTTGACTCGGTCCGGTCGGCTGAATCTGTCGGCGCCAGGCGCGGCGGATCGTCGACGTTGTTTGAAGGAAGAAACGATAGCAACTCGCGCACCATGCGCAACGCGTGCTCGTCTGAGTCGGCCGCGAAATGCGCAACGCCGGAAATGCGATTGTGCGTCGACGCGCCGCCGAGTTCTTCCTTCGTCACGTCTTCGTGAGTGACGGTCTTGATTACGTCCGGGCCGGTGATGAACATGTACGACGTGTCCTTCACCATGATGTTGAAATCAGTGATCGCCGGACTATAGACCGCACCGCCCGCGCATGGCCCCATGATGCAACTGATTTGCGGCACGACGCCGCTGGCGAGAGTGTTGCGCAGAAAGATGTCCGCATAACCGCCGAGACTGACGACGCCTTCCTGTATACGCGCGCCGCCGGAATCGTTCAGTCCAATAATCGGCGCGCCGACCTTCATCGCCAGATCCATCACTTTGCAAATCTTTTCGGCGTGCGTTTCGGAAAGGGAACCACCAAAGACGGTGAAGTCCTGTGCGAAGACAAATACCTTGCGGCCTTCGATCAGTCCATGCCCAGTTACGACGCCGTCGCCGGGATATATCTCTTCATCCATTCCGAAGTCACGCGAGCGGTGCTCGACCAGCTTGTCGAACTCCTGGAACGTGCCTTCATCGAGGAGAAATTCGACGCGCTCTCGCGCGGTCATCTTACCCGCAGCGTGCTGCTTTGTGACGCGCGCGGCGCCACCGCCTTCGGTTGCGCGTTGCTCGCGCTCGCGAAGTCGATCGAGTTTGGAAGGAGATTTCGCTGATTGTTGTTTTTGTGAACTCATTTGTCAGTAGTTAGTTGTTAGTAGAAACCTCTAGCTGAGGGAATTAGTATACTGCTCACTGCTCACTGCCCACTGCTTACGCCACCATTCTCCGCCGCAGACTCCTCATGGCCCATTCACAGGCGATGATCGCAGATATTACCAGATAAGCTGCTTCGTAGACGTGTCGCGAGAGAAATCGGCCGGTCAAAAACGCTCGCGTCAAATCGATAGATTCGGTTAAGGGAACCGCCCACGCCACAACCCGCAACCATGCCGGCAGAACCTCAACGGGAAACCACGCGCCGCAGATCAGCATCACCGTGAAGAACGCGGCCATGTAGATGTTAAAGGCGTCAATGTCGCGCACATGCGCGGTGATTCCCAGCGAGAAGCCCGCGACGAATACACTGCCGGCAAGTAAAGGCACCGGCGCCAGCGCGGCCCATGGCGAAGTCGCAGCGCCAAACACCACCAGCACGATCAGAATAATCAGAGTGTCGAGGGCCGCATGAGTTATGGCCCAGAGAATCTCTGCGAAGGCCAGCGATTCGGCATCAACGGGCGTGGCCAGGATCGCGTCGTAAGTCGATTGATACACCATGCGGAAGTAAGCGGCATAGGTCGTCTCGAACATCGCACGCATCAAAACCGTGAGACCCAAAATGCCTGCGCCCACGAACGAGAGATAAGAGATACCTGAGACTTTGCCGGCGACCAGAGCGCCTAAACCCCAACCGAAAGCCAGCACGGAAAAAACCGGCTCGATTGCGGGCGCGATCAGGTTCATCTTCCAGAGACGCAGGTGCACTTCCACGTCGCGCCGCCAGACAGCGAACACGTCGCGAAGATTGATCTGAGTCGCCGCAAGTGTCATAGAGAATGGTTAACCACAGCGGACACAAAGGGTGACAAAGGATCAATGGTAAAAGGAAATTGACGTTTTTGGATCACTGCGACTAACTCATCAACGGCCGCACATGCCTGCCTTTTGACTTCCTCTGAATAGCGATAGCGTGCGGCGTTCGTTTCAAATTCATCAAGGTCGAGAACTCTATAAGACAAATCCGGACGCACCAGGATGTCGATGTCGAGATCGACGTAGCTGAGAACATCACCGTCAAGCGTGGGCGGCGCGCCGACGTTGCAGTAGTACCAGCGCGTACCACCCTTGTGATCCAGGAACTGAAAGATGTTGTACCAGCGGTCAAGCCAATAGTATTCAATGGTCCGAGTGCCCCGGGGAATGTCGCCGAGCAGATGATGCTGCACGTCGTCCTCGAATTCGGCATCGAGTGTGATCATTGGGCCTTCCTGTTGCGCGATCGCCGCGTTCCAACGGCGATACTCGCTGCCGTCGTACTTCAAGACGCGAACTGTGATTCGCTTAGGCGCTGTGACCTGGTTCGTTATCATCGAAAGCACTAACAGGTTGCTGAAAAGGCTAAATGGGCCACAGAGGCACAGAGTCACAGAGAAAATGCAGATCAGAATTATTCAGAAGAGCTAATCGACTTGACCTCTCCTTGATTTCGTCCTTCTCCGTGTCTCTGTGTCTCTGTGTCTCTGTGGCTAATCAGTCTTTCAGCAGCCTGCTAAGGTAATGTTGGGCTATTGCTCCAGACGAGTTGCCCTGCTTTCTTCGCTGTCGCTGATGAGTTGCAGGAAAACGTCTTCCAGATTCGATAGTCGAATCATCCGGCGCCGGCCTTCGTACTCCTTCATGAGCGGCGTGAGTATTTCGGCGTCTGCCGCGAAATAGTAATGCGCGTTGTTACGGGTCACGGCCGTGACTCCGTCTCGCGTCGTGTGCAGCGGCAGGTCGCCCACGTCGCGAACTTCGAGCGCGTATCGCGAGACCTTCGCGGAAACCAACGCGCGCGGGGTGCCGGCGGCCAGGATCTTCCCGTGGTCGATTACGACCAAACGTTCGCAAAGCTTCTCGGCCTCTTCCATGTAATGCGTCGAGAGCAGAATCGTAACGCCGCTGACCCGTCGCAGCTCTTCCAATCTCTGCCAGATTTCCTGACGCACTTGCGGATCGAGACCCGTGGTCGGCTCGTCCAGCACCAGCAATCGCGGCTCGTGCAAAAGGGATCGCGCGATCATCAAACGTCTTTTCATGCCGCCTGAAAGATGATCGATTTTGGCGCCGGCGCGTTCGGTTAAACCGATGAAGTCGAGCAGCTCCTCAGCGCGTTGCGCGGCCCGCTTGCTGGGGATGCGGTAATAGCTCGCGTAAACTATCAGGTTCCGCAATACATTCAAATCCGGATCGAGATTGTTCTCCTGGGGAACAACGCCTATCAGGGAGCGAATGGCGCGAGCCTGGGTGCGGACATCGAGCCCTTCCACAAAAAGTTCGCCTGACGTGAGCGGTGTGCGACAGGCAATCATCCGCATCGTCGTAGACTTTCCTGCACCATTCGGGCCGAGCAAGCCGAACGCCTCGCCGCGCTTCACGGAAAAGTCGATAGCATCAACCGCACGTTGCTTGCCGTAAAGTTTCGTGAGGTTTTTCGCAGAAACTACCGGGGCAGGGGGCCGGGGATCGGAGGTCGAGTTCCTGCTCGAAAGCTGCGCGTCAGTGCCGGATGTCGGCGAATCGTAGTACTGTTCTTCGGTCATCGACACCTGATCCCCGGCAGCCGGAGCCTACGCTTTCGCCGCTCTCTTTTTCCAGTCCGCCAGAAACTGATCCTGGCCCTTATCTGTGAGCGGATGTTTCAGTAATTGCTCGAGCACTTTGAAGGGCATCGTGGCGATGTCTGAACCCAGGCGGGCAGCTTCAATGACGTGAATCGGATGCCGCAGGCTGGCTGCCAGCACTTCTGTCTTCCAGCCATAGTTGTCGTAGATCTCGATTATTTCCTCGAGCAGACGTAGACCGTTGTCACCGATGTCGTCGAGCCGACCAAGAAAGGGGCTAATGAACGATGCGCCTGCTTTGGCTGCGCAGATCGCCTGTGCTGCCGAGAAGCAAAGCGTTACGTTAACGCTGATTCCTTCGTCATTCAGAATTCGCGTAGCTTCCAGGCCGTCGGCCGTGAGCGGGCACTTGATGACAACGTTCGGTGCGATCTTCACGTATTCGCGTCCCTCGCGCAGCATCTCGTCTCGCTCAGGGCTGGTGACTTCGGCCGAGACGGGCCCTGAAACAATCTTACAGATTTCGGCAATGTGCTTTTTGAAGTCGACGTTGCCTTCTTTCGAAATGAGCGTTGGATTAGTCGTGACGCCGTCTGCCAATCCCAGGGCCGCCGCCTTGCGAATCTCTTCCAAATTCGCCGTATCAAGAAAGAACTTCATAGATGCCTCCTGAGTTTTTGCGTGGACATTTAATATAAGCGAAACTCTGCTGGAATGACAGCGAGAAGAACCTTTCGGCGGTTGTTTATCTGCCCGATACGGTCTATCCGGCAACCATATCGTGTTGACTCATAATCGTGGGGGTTCCAAACCTCGCGCTCTTATCACCAACCAGCCCCTTGGAATACCAATTGCGAATAACAAACGCGAAATCACTTTCCCCTCAGCTCCTCTCCCCCAACGAGGAAGCGGTCATGAAAACAAATTACATTCGTCGTTTCGCGATCCTGCTGGCGTTCGCCGTCCTGACTCTAGCGGGCGTAAGCCTCGGGATCGCCCAGGAACCTGAAGATCGTTCCGACCGGCAACGCCGGGCACGGGAGGAAAGACAGCAAAGAGCTGAAGAGGATGGGGCGGCCCGGGAACAGCAACGCCGGCAGGCTGATGAACAACGCCGGAACAATGAGAGGCAAGCCCAGGAGCAACAGCGACAAGCCCAGGATCAACAGCGCCGCCAAGCCGATGAGCAACGCCGGAACAGCGAACGGCAAGCGCAAGAGCAACAGCGACAAGCTCAGGATCAGCAACGGCGGCAAGCCGATGAGCAACGCCGGAACAGCGAAAGGCAGGCGCAAGAGCAACAGCGACAGGCCCAGGAACAGCAACGCCGGCAAGCTGATGAGCAACGCCGGAACAACGAAAGGCAGGCGCTTGACCAACAGCGACAAGCTCAGGAACAGCAGCGCAGACAAGCTGATGAGCAACGCCGGAATAACCAAAGGCAGGCGTCGGAGCAGCAGCGACAGGCTCAGGACCAGCAACGTCAGGCCGAGCGTCAGCGGGAGGGGCGGCAGCGTCTGGATGAGCGGCGTCAGAACGACGAACAGCAAAGGCGCCAGGGGGAAGAACAGCGCCGCAATGCCGACCAGCAACGCAGACAGAACGCGCAGCAGCAGGACTGGGAACGCCGCCGCGTCGAAGATCACCGCCGAACTCAGGAGCAACAACGCCTGCTCGAACAGCAGCGCAGGCAAACTGAAGAGCAGCGCCGCCTGAACGACCGGCAGAATCAACAGCAGCAGCGTCAATTAGGACAGCAGCGCAGACAGACCGACGAGCAGCGGCGGCTAAGTGAAGAGCAGCGACGAGCGCAGGAACAACAACTGGGCGAGCAGAGGCGCCTGTGGGAACGACAGCGCGACGACGAGCAGCGACGCGGCACTGAGCAGGAACGCCGGGCACGCGATAACCAGAACCGGCAATGGAACCAACAGGCCCGCTTGTCTAATCAACAGCGCAATGAATGGCGCCGCCGTGAAGAACAGTCGTGGCGTCAACGCCAGAACCAGTTTCGCGCCCGGGACGCTGAGCGGGAACGCTGGTTCCGCGAGCGCGAACGCCGCTTGCAGCAACAGCGGCGCATGAACCAGTGGCGCTTTCAGCAGCGCTATTGGGAGCGCCTACACCAGGATCAAATAAGGCTTGAGGCCTTCGTCTATACCGATTATGGGGTTCCCGACTATCGATATTATCGCGATGGCCGATACTACAACGTTAACCAGTACGGGGCTGACTTGCTCAGACGTGCAGTTGATGCAGGTTATGAAGAAGGCTTTCGTGCGGGTCAGGCGGATCGTCAGGATGGTTGGCAATTCGATCCGGAGAATTGCGATGCGTTTCTCGATGCGAGCTACGGTTACGACGGATACTATGTCGACGTTGCCGAGTACCAGTACTACTTCCGCGAAGGCTTTCGCCGTGGGTATGAAGATGGTTACTATGGCCGCTATCAGTACGGCAGCTACTCGAACGGGAAGTTCGCCATTCTCGGCGAGATTCTGAACGTGATTCTGAATCTCACGAGGTTCTAGGCCGCGGTCAGTTCTGCTTCCAAAGGCTTTTCCTTGGTGAAGCGACTAACACCGAGAATGCTGAAACCGATGACGTTGCCTTGAGAGTCCACGCGCTCCATCACGGCGTCGTGCGCAGTTTCTTTCATGAAGCCGGGCGCCTCTTTGAAATGTACCTCAAGGTAGTCGGCTTCGGAATCAAACCAGAGTTTCACTTTGTCGGCCATAAGTCATCTCCAGCTTTCGGCCTGTTTGTCAGATAGGCGGTTACGACAAAGGCGTCAGCTTGTTCGTATTTAACCACGACACATAACCATTTACCACCAACCAGTGTCTCTGGATAAAAGGCGTAGAACAGGAGAACGCTGGAATCCGAGCGTGAAAGCCTTACGAACTGTGGTTTCCGCAGAAGGACCTCAACCTCAGACTCCATCCCATCGAGTTCCGGCCGCTCAAGGATATGAGCCAGGCGTTCGTCAGTGACGCGGACTTTGCGCCCGAAGCAGTCGGTGAGAGCCTTCATGTGGTTTGTCGCGGGGTCAAGTCTATCGCATTGTGCAAGGGAAGGATTCTTGCATTGGCTCACTTGCGGTCTATGAATATCTCGCTGCTACGCGGCTCTTGTCTGACGTGTTATAGTGTCGTTCCTTCGAACGTTTAATAGCACAACCCGATCGAGCTTGCTTCTTTGACCATGCAAGACAAAGATTTCGTCCATCTTCATTTACACACCGACTACAGCCTGCTGGACGGCGCAATTCAGATCAAGCCGCTCGCCGAACGAACCGAGCAATTGGGGATGAAGGCCTGCGCCATGACTGACCATGGCAACATGTACGGCGCGATCACCTTCTACAACACGATGAAGAAGGCCGGGATCAAACCGATCATCGGATGCGAAACCTATCTCGCAACCGGAAGTCGCAAAGATCGGGGCGGGCGTCCGGGTCCAGGTGAAAAGATCAACCACCATCTAATTCTTCTGGCCAGGGACTTCGAGGGCTACCGCAATCTGTCGCGGCTCACGTCTAAAGCTTTCACCGAAGGTTTCTATTACAAGCCGCGCATCGATAGAGAACTGCTCGCCCAACATAGTAAGGGCTTGATAGCACTCTCCGCCTGCATGTCCGGCGTGCCGTCGGCAATGTTGGCAAAGGATTGTCCTGAAGAGGCCGCGACCGCCGCCCTCGAGTTCCAGGAGATCATGGGGAAAGGGAATTACTTTCTCGAAATCCAGGAGCATGGCTTGGAAGCGCAAGCGCGTATCCGCAAACCACTCGTCGAGTTATCGAAGCGAACCGGCATTCCGCTGGTCGCCACAAACGACGCTCACTACCTGATGCCGGACGACGCGCGCGCTCATGACGTGCTGCTTTGCATAGGATCCGGGAAGACCGTCAACGATCAGAATCGCTTACGCTACGGCACCCCGAACTTTTATGTCCGCTCGCCTGATGAGATGTGGGAGATATTCGGCGACGAATTGCCGGACGCATTGCTGCGCACGGTTGAGATCGCCGAGAGATGCGACTTGACCTTGCCACACGGCGTCAACTATCTGCCCAACTATCCCATTCCTGCGTCGGATGCCAACCTATCGCCCAACGAGTACTTCGAAAAGACTGTTCGGGAGGGTTATCAGACCCGCAAGGCCCAAGTCTGGGACGGGGAGCTAGCGAGAGGGGAACTGAAACGTACATTCGAGGAGTATGAAAAGCGCCTCTGGCACGAGATAGAAGTAATTAAGGGGATGGGGTACGCCGGCTATTTTCTTATCGTCTGGGACTTTGTCCGCTACGCTAAGGATCATGGCATCCCCGTAGGACCCGGACGCGGCTCTTCGGCCGGCTCGCTCGTGGCCTACTGTCTGGGTATTACCGATATCGATCCTTTGAAGTACGACCTGGTCTTTGAGCGCTTCCTGAATCCGGAACGCGTTTCGATGCCGGATATCGACATCGATTTTTGCGTCCGTGGCCGCGCCGAAGTAATCAACCACGTCGCAGATCTGTATGGTCGCGACTCGGTATGCCAGATCGTAACTTTCGGGACGCTGGCTTCACGGGCCGCAATCAAAGACGTCGGTCGCGCCCTGGACATGCCCTATTCCGAAGTTGAGCGCATCTCGAAGATGATTCCGCCGCCCGTTCGCGGCCGCAACGTCAGCATAGAGCAGGCAATTCAACAAGTACCTGAGCTCCGCAAATCGATGGAGACCAACGATCAGGTCAGGGACTTGATCGACCTCGCTCTCCGCATCGAGGGTTGTGCCCGCCACGTGTCCGTTCATGCCGCCGGCGTCGTTATCACGCCTGAGCCTTTGGAAGAGCTGATCCCAATCGCCGTTTCCGCAAAGGATGAAGTCACCACTCAGTACGAAATGTCCGACCTCGAGAAGGTTGGGGTCCTAAAGATGGACTTCCTGGCGCTTAACACGCTTACGATCATAAGCGACTGCTTAAAGAGCATAAAGCGTTCGCTTAGCGAGGATGTCGTGTGGTCCAAGGTAATGCTTAACGACGAGAAGACTATGCAACTGTTTGCCGAAGGTCGAACGGATGCGATATTTCAGTTCGAATCGGCGGGGATGCAGGAGATTTGCCGTAAGCTCAGGCCGAAGAGCATCGAGGACCTTTCGGCGCTTAACGCACTCTATCGGCCGGGTCCGATCGATGGTGGAATGGTTGACGATTTCATCTTGAGACACCATGGCAAGAAGAGCGTTCGCTACATAGTCCCGGAGATGAAGGAGGTGCTGGACAGCACCAACGGCGTTATCGTCTATCAGGAGCAAGCGATGCAGCTTGCTCAGAAGCTGGCCGGTTACACCATGGCTGAGGCAGACAGCCTGCGAAAAGCCATGGGCAAAAAGAACCGGGAAGAGATGGCTCAGCAGGAACAGAAGTTCATCCTCGGGGCGGTATCGCGAGGTATCAAGCGCGATAAGGCGCAGCAGATTTTCTCACTCATGGCGCAGTTTGCCGATTATGGCTTTCCCAAGGCGCATAGTGTGGCTTACGCCTACCTGGCGTTTCAGACGGGCTATCTCAAGGCGCATTACGCTGAACACTTCTACGCGGCAGTCCTTTCAAATGAAATCGACGACACCGCGAAAGTCTTTCGTTACACGAAGGAAATGCGGTCGCAGGGAATCGCCCTCCTGCCACCGGATGTCAATGAAAGCGACATTGGCTTCACGGCGCTGAAAGGTGCGATTCGTTACGGTCTGGCAGCAATCAAGGGGATTGGGTTCAATAGCGTCAATGCGATCATGCGAGCGCGCGAGGCGGGGCCGTTTCGATCCCTCTTCGATTTCACCGAGCGCCTGGAAGACGGGGCGATTAACAAACGTGTCCTGGAAGGCCTGGTAGGCAGCGGGGCTTTCGATTCGCTGAAGGCCGACGGTTGCACCAGCAATCACTGGCGTGCTCGCCATTTCGCAGCTATCGATATCGCGCTCGGGCGTGCTGCAAGAACAAAACGAGCGAAAGCGATGGGTCAGAATGATCTCTTTGGTGGCGATCAAGCTCCTGCTCCTCACGCGGAAACAGATTTGCCCGCCGCCGCCTCCTGGACAGCTTCAGAAATGTTGGCGGTGGAGAAGAAGGCAGTTGGGTTCTACATTACCGGCCATCCGCTGGACGATCACTTCGAGATCGTCTCGAAACTCGGCGTGGTGTCGTCGGTTGAGCTGAGTCAACAGGAGAGTGGCTCGCGGGCGACGATTGCCGGGCTGGTCACTGACCTTCAACTCAAGACAACAAAGAAAGGCGATCGGTTTGCGATCTTCCGTCTGGAAGACCAGGCCGGCTCAGTAAAGTGCGTGCTTTGGCCCGAACCATTTAGAAGGCACGAAGGGATGATCGCCGAAGACGCAACGGTCCTGGTGAGCGGCCGAGCGGAGATCAGTGACGATGGAATGATCACCGTCATGGCCGAGAAGCTCACCCAACTCACTCAGGCAATTCAGCAGAAGGCCCGCGAGCTTATCATCGGCTTTCCCAAGACGGCGGACTCTGCGCAACTCTGCGAGTCCGTCAAGAGGCTGCTCGAACAGTCAAAAGGCGACTGCGATGTTTTTGTTGAAGTTGTTTCTGAGGGTATGCTGGTACGGGTACGCGCGCACCCATCGTTGAAGGTGCAGGGCAGCGCGGAGATCGAGGCGGCGTTGCGCAATCTGGGTTGCGAAGTTAAGTGGGAAGGTTTTGCGGCGCCAGAGCGGGCCGCGGCAGCACAGGGATCCGCGTAAATCGAGATGGCAGACCAGAGCTCAAATCCGCAGCATTCGATGAGCGCCTTCGAACGCGTTAAGCTCGCGCGCCATCCCGAGCGCCCCTACACACTAGACTTCATCGAGAGAATCTTCGAAGACTTTACCGAGGTTCACGGTGATCGGCGTTACGCTGATGACCCGGCGATCATTTGCGGCTTTGCGCGTTTTCATGGCATGCCCGCGTTAATCGTCGGCCATCAGAAAGGACGGGACACCAGGCAGCGTCAGTTCCGCAACTTCGGCATGCCCAAGCCTGAAGGCTATCGCAAGGCTATTCGCGCGATGAAGCTTGCCGAAAAATTCGAAAGACCAATCTTCTCCTTCATTGATACTCCGGGGGCATATCCCGGCATCGACGCCGAAGAGCGCGGACAGGCTGAGGCCATCGCTTACAACCTTCGTGAAATGGCGAAGCTGGTGGTTCCGGTGATCGTAACGGTGATCGGCGAAGGAGGCTCTGGCGGCGCCCTGGCTATTGGCGTAGGCGATCAGGTGCTGATGCTGGAAAACGCGATCTACTCGGTAATCTCACCCGAGGGTTGCGCGGCCATTCTTTGGAAGGATTCGAGCCAGGCTGCCCGCGCGGCTGAGGAACTGCGACTCACTGCCCAGGACCTGCGGCACGAAGGAATCGTCGATCAAGTGATCGACGAACCCAAAGGTGGAGCGCAGACCTCTCACGATGAAGCAGCACGTCTGCTTGATCCAGTGCTGTGCGAGAGGTTGGCACAGTCGGTTACGGATAACGTAGAAGAGCGCCTGGCCCGGCGTTATCGCAAACTGCGCGAACTGGGGAAGTGGGGAACCAGCGAGGGACCCAGTACCAGTTAAGTCAGTGCTGAATCCGCGCTCGCCACGCTAAAACGGAACATCGTCGTCGCTTAGATCAGTCGGCTCGGGCGCCGGCGCAGCCGCCTCACCCGGCTCACTTCGCGCTGCCGCAGCCGCTCTCGCCGGCGCTGCGCCGCCTTCTTCGCCTCGCCCACCGCCGATGAACTGCATGTCGGTCGCATTCACTTCAAGCGAGTGACGAGGCTTTCCATCGCGATCAGTGTACTCTTCGACGCGCAGGCGACCCTCGATGTAAACTGGCCTGCCCCGCGTCAGATACTGTGACGCGGTTTCAGCCTGGCGTCCCCACAACGTAACGCGAAACCAGGTAGTAAGATCGGTGTTTTCGCCGGTGGTTTTATCTTTTCGCCGTTCGTTCGTGGCCAAACTGAAGCTGCAAACCGGCGTGCCTTGCGGTGTATAGCGCAACTCTGGATCACGGCCGAGGTTGCCGACCAGAATGATTTTGTTGAAAGACATTTTCGTTCTCCGTTTTGTCTTCGTCCTTGACGAGAGTCAGGAGTCGTTAGAGCAAGATGGCCGATACTACTCGGAGCCGTGCAATGCGTCAAGCACAAGATTGAGATGCAAATATCGTTACCAACGAGTTGCCAATATCGTTACTAACGATAGAGAAATCTGTTAGACTTTGGCCGGTTCAAGCAGACATCCGAAATGAGCGCAACGGTTTACCTGGAGACAATTGGTTGTCAGATGAATGTCGCTGATAGCGAGCGGGCCGACGTGCGTTTGCGGGCTGCTGGATTTGGTTTGAGCGAATCCCCTGAAACCGCGGATGTGATCATCTTCAATACCTGTTCTGTGCGCGAGCGGGCGGCGCATAAAGTGTTTACCCGCATCGGCGAGGTTCGCCGGCAGCGTCTGGGCCGGGAGCCAGTTGTTGGTGTGATGGGCTGCGTGGCGCAACTGGAAGGCAGGGCGCTTTTCGATAACAGCCCTTCGGTAAATCTGATCGTCGGCACGCGGGCCACGGACCGGCTGCCAGAATTGGTCAACCGGGCCCTGGAGGGCGAACGCCGGGTCATCGATCTCGATGAACGCGCCGAAGGTGAGAAGTGGGACGTGCCGGCGACGGCGCGCACTTCAAAGTACGTCGCCTTTGTTCCCATCATTGAGGGCTGCAATAAGTTCTGCACCTACTGCATCGTTCCTTATTCGCGCGGCCGAGAAAAAAGCCGGCTGGCTTCAGACATCATCGCCGAGATCAAAGAGCTGCGCGATCACGGTTATCGCGAGATTCACCTGATTGGACAGAACGTGAATAGTTACCGCCCCGGGGCAGAGGACGGGCTCGGAGGATTCGCCGGCGCGACAGCGTTCTGTCGTTTGTTGCGGGCGGCGGCGGCGACCGGAATGGAGAGAATCAAGTTTACGACTTCCTTTCCGCGCGACTTTCATCCGGACATAATTGCCGCGATCGACGAGCACGAGAACCTTTGCGACTGGGTCCATTTGCCGGTGCAGTCGGGCAGCGATCGGGTGCTGCGAGCGATGCGCCGCGGTCATACGGCGAGCGACTATCTCCGCCGTGTCAGCGCTATCAAAAATGCGCGACGCAGAATGGCCATAACCAGTGATATTATTGTCGGCTTTCCGGGCGAGACCGAAAGCGATTATCGCGCCACGTTGAAGTTGATCGAGCAGGTGGGCTATGACGGGCTCTACATCTTCAAATACTCCGAGCGTCCGGGTACTCCGGCGGCCAGGTTCGATGACGATGTGAGCACGAGTGAGAAGAAGGCCCGGTTTCTCGAATTGGAAGAGACGCAGCAGCAGTTGCAACGAAAGATTTACGAGAACTACATTGGTCGCGAGATCAGGGTTCTCGTCGAGCGTCCCAGCTCTAAGTCGGACCGTGACATGACCGGACATTCAACGTGTCACAAGGTGGTAAACTTCCCACGTAGTACTGCAGGCCTGGGAGAAGTGGCGAGTGTGCTCGTGACTGAAGCAAAGCCAAACAGTCTCTATGGTCAGGTAATATAAGCCCTCTGAGTTGTCGGATTGTGTACAATAGCGGAGTAGCACATGGAAATTGAGGTCAAGATTCGGGCGCTGATGATGGATCCCAATAGTGGCACTCCGATAATCATTCTCAAAGACATCAACAGCGAAACCATGCTTCCCATTTGGGTGGGAGCTTACGAGGCCAACGCCATTGCCCTGGAAATTGAAAAAATTGCGCCGCCTCGGCCAATGACGCATGACCTGCTGAGGAATTTAATCGTCGAGTTGGGATTGAAGGTCGATCGAGTAGTCGTTACGTCGCTGCGCGATAACACTTTCTATGCGGTAATTGAGATGACGGGTGACGACGGCGAGCCTATGCGGCTTGATTCGCGTCCGTCTGATGCGATTGCCCTGGCGCTGCGGGCGGATTGTCCTATCTATGTCGATCTGGAAGTTATTCAGGCGTCGCGGACCACTATCGCGACCGAAGACGAGAGCGAATCCGAGGCTGAAGTCGGCGAGGAAGACTGGCCTGACGTTATTGGCGACGCCAGCGACTTGCCGATGTGATTAATGGGTTGTCCGGCAAACTTCAGTTTGTCGCTTACTTGCTTTGGACTCGAATTCGGCGCCACGGTCAACGACAAGCTAAAGCTTATCGGACATCAGAATCTTTAGCGTGATAATAGCAATCACTAATCAGAAGGGCGGTGTGGGAAAGACCACCACGGCCATCAATTTGGCCGCGGCCTTCGCCAAGCGTGGCACCAGAACGCTGCTCCTCGATCTGGATCCGCAGGCCAATAGTACTATCTCGTTTCTGGATCCGCTGGCTATCGAACGCTCGGCTTACGAATTGATGATGGACGGGCAGGGAACTGACGAACTGCCCGTCTACAAGACTCCAGTCGAACACCTGGACATCATTCCGGCGCGGATCAGTCTGGCCAAGCTCGAGTCAAAACTTGTCGGCGATTTTGATGCGCCCTTTCGGTTGAAAGATCGAATTGGGCCGCTCAGGAAGCTCTACAAGGTCATCGTGATTGATACGCCGCCCACGCTCGGCTTAATTACCGTGAACGCGCTCGTAGCTTCCAGTCATGTGTTGATTCCAATCCAGTCGTCGTATTTTGCCCTTGAGGGAACCGACGATTTGCTGGAAACGATCGAGAAAGTAAAAGCACGGCCAAATCCGAAGCTGGAAATACTCGGGGTGCTGGTTACGCTGCACGACAAGCGCACCACGCTGGGCAAGGAAGTCTACGAACAGATTCGCCGCGTCTTTGGGCCGAAACTTTTCGATACCGTGATCACAAAGAGCGTGCGCTTAGAGGAATCGCCGGCATACAAGGAGTCCATTTTTACGTTCGCGCCGCAGTCATCGGGCGCAGTCGAGTACGAAAAACTTTGCAAAGAGGTAATGAGCCGTGTCTAGAAGAGGCTTGCCCACCGGTCTTAGCATGCGCCACGACGCACACTACGTCGAGGAGCTGACGCAGTCCACTACGACCCACGTCGGACGGATGATTCCGATCGACAAACTCGATCCGAATCCTGACCAGCCACGCACGGAAATCGGTGACCTGACGGAGTTGACGGCATCGATCAGGGAGAAGGGCGTGCTCGAGCCGCTGCTGGTAAAGCCGACGTCGGGGCGCTGGATGATAATCGCCGGCGAACGTCGCTGGCGTGCCGCCAAGACTGCCGGTCTGAGCGAACTCCCGTGCATCGAGATGGATGTGGACGAGAGCGCCGTCGCTGAGATCGCGCTGATCGAAAACATGCAGCGCAAGGACCTGACGCCCTGGGAAGAAGCCGACGGTCTGCGCGCGCTGTGCGAGCGCTTTGGCTATACCCACGAGGACGTGGCGCGAAAGGTCGGGAAGAGCAGAAGCACCGTGACCGAAGCGTTATCGATCGCGTCGATTCCTGATTCGATTCGCGAAATCTGTCGTGCCTCGGAGATTACTTCCAAGTCCCTTTTACTCCAGATTGTGCGGCAGCCCGATGATGAATCGATGCGTGTGATGGCGGAACAGATTGGATCTGAAGGTCTGACGCGCGATGGTGCGCGAAAGGCACGAAGGGCATTCATCGATCCAACGGGAGCATCAGAGCCTTACATCTATCGGTACGAGGCGCCGGGAAGGGAATTCAAGGTCGAAGTTAAATTCAAGAAGTCTAATATTTCGGCCGAAGAACTCTTCGATGCGCTTAACGCGGCGGCCCAGAACATCGACGAAGCAAGCTGACTTTGCTGCGATCAAGGTGAAGCCCGCCTGGAACATCTCAGACCTTATTCGTGTGATTTCGTGGATCGATGTTTTTGCTCCGCAGGGAACGATCCACGAAGTCACACGAAACTGCACTACAAACGTCTCAATCTAAAGTCGCCCGGCTCGCAACTAACCCTTCTTCTTTTTTTCTGCTCTAGCTCGTTTTGCCAGTGATTTACTCCAACGCTCGAGCGTAGGCTGCAGAGGCTTGAAAAGCTTTGCGCGAAACTTATGTTGTTGTTCGTTCCAGGACTTCAACTGCTTTTCGACATACGCCCGCACCGCCGGCTCGACCGCTCCACGCTTAACCGAATGACGCAACGTCAGGTGATAGTGCTGGCCGACTAACGAGAAGATGACTGCCGACAGGTTTCCCTTGAAAGAAATTCTTGGGACGATCCGTTTGTGAAAAGGTTTGTTCGCGGAGGTCAGGGGAGTGAGCGCAATCTCAAACCAGGCGCCCTGGTTACCCTGACGCGGATGATAAAGGCCCGGCAGGTCGCTGACCTTCGCCGCCATGCGCACGCGTGGCTCAGTGATGAAGCTGACCAACCGCAGCCGCTCAATCCCGCGCAGGTGCTCGCGCGGCACGCTCCCGAGCGCGCTCTCGATATTCGCCACCGTATTCCTCGGCAGCTTTCCCGTGTACTGGTTCTCAATCTTAACAGCCATCCTAAACTCAAACTTTCCTTAACCAACGGCATAATAGCGAGCACTGAACTCTAGGAGACTGCCGCCTACTTCGTCAACTTGGGGCGAAAACGTCTTCGACGGCAGCTCGAGCTTACGGCGCACATCCCCGCCAGTAACCGCCCAACGGCCACCGCGGCGGGGAAACGGAGACCACCGACAAGCCCAGGCCGAGTCCAGCCGGATTGAGAGACCGCGCCGTCCGCCTCACGCTGAGCACGTTGCGTCTGATAATACATATTATGTTAGAAGGGGCTTTGCCTCATAAAGGGGCCAAAGCCCCGTTTTGATCCAAAAAGCATATTGACCGACTGGGGAGTTTAGGACGGGTTGGGAGGATTAAACATGCTCAAGTCGTATCGAAGCAGCAGCAAACGTCCAAAGGGAAAGCAGATTTCTAGGCAGTCAGAGTATCGAGCATGCCCGCCGCCGATGTCACCACACTCAGGATATTCAGAGGCCACCGGACCGGGCTCGAGAGTCCTAAAACGAATGGTCTCATCGACCGGGAAGATCAATGATCCGTCTGTTAGTGAACCAAGTTGCCAAGAAACCTCAAGGATATTGTCGGTTCGCCATCTTGAATTACCGCCCGAGTTGAGTATGACTCCGGGCGATGCTAAGAGAACGACTCGAAAGGGCCAGTCGTCAATCGTCCAAGCGCTCAACAAGAGCATGACTTCTTCCAAGGACAGGCCAGATAGACTCATATATGAAGTCCTCAAGAGCGAGGTCGGAGAACGACTAGCCGACTACATTGCGAAGGGGTTCGAATGGGAAATCTGAACCGCGATGATATCACGCGCCATGCCACTGACAGGGGTCGGTCAATATGCTTTTTGGATCAAAAGACGTTATTAAGGCAAAGCCGTTGGCGGGAGCTTTGCCTAAGAAGTCCCGTTTGCCCAAAAACTGGCGCGCTCACGGCCGCCACGTTGACGGAGGATGATCTGAAGAACCTCAAAGCGATCTATGGCTCGCTGCCGCCAGTCTTCGGCCCAGCCGGATCGGAAGTACGCAAAGCGAACGACATTTTTCAGATCGAGCAGGCAGTGTCGAATTCGAGGATTGCTGCGCTGCCCTACTTCTATCTCGATTCAGGCACTGAAGACCCTTTTTGACGTGAATCATCGCCTTCGCCGATCTGCTGCGCGAAAAGAAGATTCCACACGAGTACCGGCAGCTTACCGGGAAATCACAGTTGGCACTACTGGACCAGCAGGTGAAAGAGGTTTTGCGGATTGCGGCAGAGAAGCTAAAGGCGCAGTGTCAACAACCACGCGCTAATTTCGCGAGTAGAATCCAAACTGGAGTGTCTTCCATTCAGTGACGAATTTGCGATCTCTTACCGCCGGCAAGAATATGACATTCTGTGCTTCCCGGATGCAGCGCTTGTCGACTTCGGAACCCAATCCGTCTAGAAGCTTGACGTCCCCTATCGATCCATCCTCTCGAAACTCGACTGAAAGTCTCACTGTTCCGTTTCGCGGCTTTGACTTTGACGGGAGATCAGCCATCCGCACCGGGCGATCAAACAGAACCTGCGACGGACGATCAACTGACGGAACTCTGTAAGACTTCACTATCCCTTCAACGAAAAGAGAAGCAAAGACGTTCCTGGACTCTTCGTCACCTTTTCGAAGCAGCTTGTTGCCGGCTTCTCGCAACCGATTCCACCAATCACACTCTTCGGAAGTGCAGGGCTCAGTTGCTGCGGGAATCTCCTTATAGGTAAAAACCGAGACGGCTGAGCCTGAGCCCGCTATAGTTGTTCGGGTTTTAATGTCCTGTGCCGACATGTGTGCTGTCATCAAAAGAAACGCAAAGCAGACAAGCCCCGATCCAAGCAAAGAACGCCTGTAAGAAGAGGGGAAGACCGCCATAAGAGCAGTCTTCCTCTCCACAATCCAGATACGCGATGCGATTGCCAAAGTCACCTTTCCGGTTTCAGTTTCCAGCAGGCTTCTACTGTCAGTAGACGTATTCTCTCTGAATTAAGAAAAAGTTGTCACCACCACCACCACCGCAAGTACAATCGTAGACGCAATAATAGTGGGTCGGCTCACCCGGAGCATCAGTTGTTGTGTAGTTGTTAAGAGTACAGTAGCAATACGGAAAAGGGTTATCCGGACAGCCATCGGCCCTTACCACCGGGATGCGCATTTGTATCAGACCAAAGGCTATGGCACCTGCCATGATCGCAATCCCTATCCATTTGGAGATTGTCCTTTTCATGCTCTTAGTCCTCCTGATTGCCGAAGTCTTAGATAAAGCCTGGAATCAGCTTGTCTTACCATAAGATAAAGGTTCACTTCACAGCATCTGACGAAATGCCGAAATAAGATTCCATTTCTCTCTTTGAATTCTCGTTGAAAGCACCGGCCCAAATCCTTTCGACCTTATGCTGGTTGTCTATCACGATTGTTAGCGGTGTCAGGTTGAGTTTATAAAGCTGTTTGAATTCAGCGCTGGGGCTTCCGAAAACCTCGACATTCAATCCGTTTGAAGTAAGAAGATCCTTTGTGTTCGCTCGGTTATCCAAGGCGATGCCGTAAATCTGATACTGAAGACGATCAGAAGCATCTTTTATCGCTCTCCAATACGGAAGCGAGCGCTCGCATGCCGGGCACTGGGATGCAAACACCAGAAAGACAGTCTTGGGATGATCCGCGAAGTTTACGACGTGTCGCTTACCAGAAAGAGTATTGGCGGTGAAAGACGGGACCTGTTGTCCCGGCGTCAGGAATTCCGGCTGCTGATTTGCAATGGCGGCTTTCAGACTACGATTCTGTTTAATCAATAGTCCATTGACAACGCAAAGACCGGCGATTAACAGCAACGATAATCCCTGAGCAACTGTTGGAAAATTTAGACCGATTCTACGGCGTCCTGAGCGAAATATCTGATCGGAGGAGGACATATCTGAATTCGATCCGGCGACATTAATTCAACCCGTGTTGTCGATTAGTGAAAGCACAAATCGACTCTCGTGGACGGGGTGATGTGTTGGCAAGAGGTCTGGTCGCCCATACTAATGCTCTAATTTGATGAGATTGTCAACACCTTTTTTACTTATCTAATTAATTTGATTAGGGCTATGTGCCGCCGCATAATTTCTGGCTCTGGGCTATAGCAAACGGTAAGATTTATCACACCTACAACTTACTTGGGTCTATTAACCAAACGACTGGATGGGGTTCACAAGGAGCTGGGAGCAGATCGGCGCTACATGTAGTTACACGAAAAAGTTTATGGATCAAAACTCTGACTTATGGAATCGGACGAGGAATTCGGATCAAAGCCGTTGGGACGGTTGGGACGATAGCGGGTTGCTCCTTATTGTTTCCTGCGAAAAGTGGCGTGATCGTTAAGGAGGGCTGCTGTTCTTAGCAAGTGCAGATGTCCGGTTTTCTTAGCTAATGAAGTGTCCGGTTTTGTTTTTAGTCATAGAGTCAAATATTCAATAGTAGTGGCTGTGGGACTGTGGGAAAGTCAGGCCGCT
>Ga0137442_1000047_pt1 | contig 36469 bp, 35 predicted proteins | sample EasRivERMGT266_2_FD_102329 | JGI IMG/M metagenome (GOLD analysis project Ga0137442, IMG submission 102329) | Soil microbial communities from meander-bound floodplain in the East River, Colorado, USA - East River MetaG ERMGT266_2 | ecosystem: Environmental > Terrestrial > Soil > Floodplain ... | reverse complement strand
CTCTCCTCTTACTGCCTTGAGTTGTTCCTCCGAAAGCAGCGGCAGTGTCTCCCGGGTTGCCGTGCAGTCTCGATGTCACGCATGCCATGGTCTCCGACCCCGAGGAAGCCGGCACTCCCTCACCCTTAACGGTGGTGCCGGTGTTGACTTCCGCACATCTTGACGCCGTCGTCCTTCCTGTTGACTTGATTACGGGGCTCAATCCCTTCAACCTTTCGGCTTACGGCCTGCGTGGTCGCTGGCCTACGCTTAGAGTCCAACATTACTGTTGTGACTCCCAAGGTCTTGCTACTCGGTGGCTGGCTAAGCCTTCCGAGGTGGGCTTCTCACCCACTAGACTTCACGGTATTGCCCGGTCGCTCCAGAATCCAAGGCCTGACCCCGATTTCTAAACCTTCACTGTTTTGGTGGTCTCGGTGCTGACCAATTTTAGGTCCCGACCTGTTGGAGTACCCACAAGTTACCGTAAAGGTCTTCAATTACGATTTCTTTTCCCCCAGAACCCATTTCGTACGTTCGAGAGCGAAAACGTACTCCAGCCCCTTTCAAACGCGTAACGATAGCGTCGAAATCATTCGTGCGCAGAATCCAAAACGTTTCCTTCCCGATTCGGTTTAGCGGCAAATTCTTGGCGACGGGCATGTATCCGTCACCGGGCTTAAGGAGGAAGATCTGAAAGTTAGGGGCTTCTTTCGAAAACATTGCCACCCAACGCTTCCCAGGTCTCAGGTCCTTGTTGTCGCGCACTTCAAAACCGAGATTTTCGGAGTACCACTTCGCTGCTTTGTCATAGTCTCTTACAAGAATCGTTACCGCCACCAGCTTAATCGATGGCGCTGCAATTTTAGGAGTCGGATCTTGTGCGGAAACACGGAACGTCGTTACCAGCACAAACAGGGTTAGCCAGAGAAATCGTTTCATCATATCCTCCTCAGTGTGTAGTTCACTGCGATGTTGCGAGCCCTTTTGGTCTTGTACGTGGGGAATGTTGCGAAATTGCAAGCTGTGTCATTTACCAATCACAAAGCCGATTCTACTTCGGCGCGTTCCGTTTGGAAATATTCATTGGCCTGCTGCCCCTTATTTCTTCACTTCTGTTTTGACCAGTTAGGAACTTCTTTACAGAATCTGATCAGCTCACTATCAATCCGGTGGATTTCGGTGTATTGGCGGCTTACGAGGATTTTGCTTCCGTCTTTTTTGTGAACTTCGTATACGCCCCCATATTCGTTGTTCGCGAAATCCTGAAAATCGCCTGGTCTTGTTTTGGATCTGTTCGCCGGAGTAGTGAGCAAGACCGGGTTCACTTCTCTGATTTCACTCCATAAGCAAGCTTGAGTCTTGAACGGAGTTCTTAACATAAAGCCATTCTCATAAATCTCGACTTTGTATTTCTTCAGCCAGGTGGGAGACAGAAAATAAAGCAAAACAAAAAGCCCAAATAATCCCAAGCTGATGCCGACTATGGTTAACGAAACCGCAAGCCCTGCGAGTGCATCGCCGTTTTTGTCACTGGTAAGCGAAGCAATCATGCCCCATAGACCAAGACCCAGTGGCAGAATCACAATCAGGCCGCAGCCAAGCAGGCCGCGCCTTCGGTAATCGCCCCGACTGTGTTCGCTCACAAGTTTTCCCAGCAGTGCGTTGTTATTCATTAGAGTTCTTATTGACCATACCTTGGTCTAAACCAGCCACCAAACGATTGAGTTGACGCGGATTGGTGCGGTGCAATTCAAAGCAGCGCGATGAATTCCTCGACGGTGAGACCTGTTTGGCGGATGATCGCGCGGAGCGTGCCGCGATCGAGTTCTTTGTGATTGGGAACGGTGGCTTGGCTGGGCGGCGACTTGCGCACGATAACGATGTGGCTCCTCGGTTGTCGATAAACTTCAAAGCCAAGCTTCAATACTTCACAGCCAACTGCCGAGCGCCTTTACACAATCTGCACCCGAGATGACGGGCAGTTTGCTCACGCAGCAACCTCGACCAACTCAACGCGATCCTCAGGCAGCGGCTCGCCACGCTCGCGCAAAACTTCTTCATGCAATGAAATCGCCTCGCGCACGTTGTCGAGAGCCTCTGCGCGCGTACTTCCCTGGCTGATGCAACCGGGAAGACTCGGAACTTCGGCGACAACAAAACCGTCTTCGCCCGGATATAAAAGTACTCGTCGTGTCATGATTGAGATTCTAACCGAATCATGCGTTCGTGAATAGACTAGAGATTGACAGATGCCTCGGGAGTGAACCGGATGATCATGTGCGGTTAGCGCGACTTCATTAATTCAGCTTTGATCATTCAGAGTAGCTCGGCGCCTGGCTTGGAAGCCGTTTCGGCGAAACCCCTGGCCATCAGCCACAACGCCAGGACCATCTGGCTCAGACCCATCGTCGCGCCCATCAGCGTCACGCTGCGATAACCCAGGAACAACAGTAACGGGATTCCGGTGAAGTGAAGCACGACCGTAACCAGTCCAAAGGCGGCCAGTGCGCGCGGCACCAGGGCGAAGCGGCAGAGCAAGCTGTAGAGGACGAACATCCAGGCATCAATAACAACCAACTCGTTGAAGTGCACCCATCTCCTGTTGGCGCCGAGCACCGCCGCCAACGTTTGGAAAAGCTCATCCCGCCCGCCTGCCTGGGCGTACTGCCGGCTCAAGGAGAGCATGGACAGCAAATGGGCGTTGTCGGCAGCCTGTAGCGAAAACATGATCACACTCACGGCCACGAGCAAGAGTGCCATCGAGTGGCTGTACTGACGAAAGACGGGAAATGCCGCGATGGAGATGCCGATCGTAAGCGCGCAATTCGCAAACAAAAGAAACACCGCCAGCTTGATTTGAAAAGAGATCCCCGCGGCATTTGTAAGGAATTCCGAAGTGCCCCGTGTTAGTGGCAGCATCAATATGAAGGGCACCGTAAGTCCGGCTAACTGTAGTAACAACAGCACCCCGATGATCCGCCCCGTGCTCTTTGCAGATCTCATAATTCGCTCCTTCGAAAGGGCTGAAGGGAGTATCCAGCTAGCCAGATGTACCGGAGCGGTGACAACCAGCGAGGATTCTCCGCCGGAAACCCGACACCGGGGTCAGGCCTCGGGATTACGATTTTCAATGATCCGATGTTCCGAACTCAATCCATTGATCCATTGGTTCATGATCCATTGGTTCAATGAGTCAATAAGAAAGCGGTCAGATCAGCCTTCTCATCTTTGTCTTCATTGAGAGCGTCGGTTTGGGTGGCGTCAACTGAAACCGGTGGGTAACAATAGTCAGTTCTTAATGGCGTAATTTGGTGTAACGGAAAACGCGGTTGATACGGCTAAATCAATTGGGAGGATTGGTAGGCGCGTGGGGACTTGAACCCCAGACCTCTGCCGTGTCGAGGCCGTCCCTGGGTCACCTCGGACAGCGCGCAATCCTTTCTCACGCGTTGAATATTAACCAATGCGGCTTGAGAGAAGTCACTCAACACTGTGCGGATTGAATAAAGCGTAAGCGTAGTCTGCCAAAAGTCTGCCAAAACTGTTTCGCATGGGGAGGCGGAGGTATTAGCCTTCTACGCAGGCATGCCGTGTTCGACCGTTTCAGCTCGTCGCACTTTGATCTTCACTTCGACTCGTGACCCGAGCCGGTTGATGATCGACATCAGGCGATCGACGGTGAACCGCCCAAGATCGGCGTTGCGGATGCGCGAGAAGTCCGCTGCCGCAATCCCAGTGCGGCCCTGCGCGCCGCGAACGCTAAGCCCGTCACGGTCGAGCGCTTTGATGATCTCGGCGGCCAGAATTGCCTTGAACTGATCGGCATCGGCATTCTTGTGACCCAAGTCGCGAAAAACATTTCCGCTTCCTTTCACTACCTCCAGGTTTTCGCTTTTCATCGCAACATCTCCTTCAGTCTTTTCTACCCTATGGGAGTTGCATCGCCGTTCTCTTGAGCCGCGGTCCACCGGCCCAACATACGAGAGCGTAGTTCGGCGATCTCGGCTTGGTAGTTAGGATTAGACTCCAGTTGCTCTTGAAGAGCATAGGCTGCTGTTTCCTGCTCCTGCAGATACTCTTCAATTTCTTGGCGATGCGTGAGGTAGTAAGCAATACTTGAGTAAACGTCGCCGAGGCTGAGAGAAGGAAAGCTCTGGACAATTTGCTCGGCTGTCGCTCCGAGTTTGAAATGATGAACGATGGAGTCCAGACTAACCCGCGAGCCTTTGATGCGAATGGTCCCATGCTCGGTGACAACAAGCGGCATGCTGATGGTTTCTTCCAAAGCCTCCATAATAGATTTGACTATACCTGACGGACGCGTCTGATCCGAACATAAACGTTACACCAATAATGTAGGACGCCGACAATCGTCTTTTGTGGTCTCTTTTTTGGGGTTGATTCATGGACAATGACGAGATCCTGAAGGCTGAGCTCGAAAGGGCGGTAGCGGAATGCGAGCGTTTGCGCGAAGAAAACGCCCGGCTCCGACTTCGTGCTCAGGAAGCACCAGATGCCCGAACTTCAAGCGTGAGGCAGTCTTCGGCACACATCAAGAATATAAAAACAGCGGCAACTGTAACGGCTGACACTCGGCCGGAACTCAAAGTCTCCTTGTTCGGGAGCTTGTTTCGCGGACGGGACGATGTGTATGCGCTCAGGTGGGAAGGCAGAAGCGGTAAGACTGGCTATTCGCCGGCGGGTATTCGGGAATGGGACCAAGCGGCTTCCGCTGGTCGTGGCCAGAAGAAATCATTTCGCCACAGCAAGCTATTCCCTCTGAGCGAGGAAGTGATCAGAGACCATCTGCTCGGAAAGCAAACCATCGGAGTCTATCCTCTCCTTCAGGACGATACCTGTTGGTTCGTAGCAGTAGACTTCGACAAGAAAACCTGGGAATCAGATGCTTGCGCATTTTTGAAGATGTGTCAGGAGACTGGCGTGCCTGCGTCGCTCGAGCGTTCACGATCGGGCAATGGAGGCCATGTCTGGATATTCTTTGCAAGTCCGATCCAAGCGGCTCTGGCCCGCAAGCTCGCGAGCGCCGTCCTGACCCGCACGATGGAGCGGCGTTACGCGATGGGGCTCGATTCTTATGACCGGTTGTTTCCAAGTCAGGACACAATGCCCAAGGGCGGATTCGGAAATCTCATAGCCTTGCCCTTACAGCACGGCCCTCGCGAAAACGGCAACAGCGTCTTCGTAGACGATCAGCTACGGGCGTACGACGACCAGTGGACGTTCCTTTCCTCGGTAAAGCGATTGGGCCCGGACGAAGTTCAAGTACTTCTTCGCAAGGTGTACCCAGCCGGCGACGTCATTAACATTAGACACAGCGCATCCGATTACGACGAAGCGAGTGATCCGTGGATCCTCCCGCCGTCTGGCCAGCATGCATTCAAGATCATAACCGAACCGCTGCCTCCAAACATATCAATCAAACTTGGGAATCTGATTTACGTCGAAAAGAAAGACTTACCCGATGCATTTCTGGATCGCTTGATTCGGTTGGCCGCCTTTCAGAATCCGGAGTTTTACAAGACTCAAGCGATGCGCCTTTCGACCTTCGGCAAACCCCGCGTCATCGCATGTGCTGAGGACTTACTTCATCACATCGCTCTGCCTCGTGGGTTGCTGAAAGAGGTGCTCGATCTGTTCCACAGTAATCGCATCGCGGTTGATGTTACCGACCATCGCTTCGGTGGAGTTCCCATTGAGGTCGATTTCCACGGTGATCGTCGTGCGGGTCAGATAGAAGCCTCAAAGGCTCTTGCTTCGTGCGATGACGGAATCCTTTGCGCTCCGACAGCTTTTGGCAAGACCGCCGTTGCGGCGCAACTGATTGCGCTGCGCAAAGTGAACACGCTGGTGCTGGTCCATCGCCGTCAACTAATGGACCAATGGCGGGAGCGATTGGCGCTGTTCCTCGGGCTTGGCACCAAGGACATCGGCCAGATTGGAGGCGGAAAGACCGTACAAACGGGACGATTGGATGTGGCCGTCATCCAAAGCCTCATTCGAAAGGGCGAGGTCAAGGACATAGTGGCCGAATACGGCCAGGTGATCGTGGACGAATGCCATCACGTCTCCGCCTTCTCATTCGAGCGAGTGTTGAGAAAGGTAAAGGCAAAGTACGTCGTCGGATTGACGGCAACTCCAATTCGCAAAGACGGCCACCACCCCATCATCCTCATGCAATGCGGTCCGATTCGCTTCAATTGTGAATCGTGTCTTGAGTACATGCCGTGTGTTTTGTACGCTTTCAGGCGCTTCTCATACATCCCATCGGCGATGCCGGCCAATACAAACAACACGACAGCGACATCATCGAGAAATATGCCGATGGTCGGGAGCGAGTCCGCTTCAAGACTGTGAGCGCTCAAGACACTCCTGCGTTTATAGGCGAACTAGTCGAAGCTTGGCAGCAGTGTCAGGAAGAAGAGCGAATCCATCCTTTGATCGCGATGGCTGCGATGAGTCTCGATTTTCTTTGCATTCATCCCTTCCGCGATGGGAATGGTCGCGTCTCGCGTCTTTTGTTACTGTTGCTTTGTTCCCATCTGGGCTATGAAGTGGGTCGGTATGTCAGTCTGGAACGATTGATTGAAGAAAACAAAGAGCGATTCTACGAAACGCTTGATCAAAGTTCACAAGGATGGCATGAAGGCAAGCACGATCCTTGGCCGTACATCAACTTTATCCTTTTGATTCTCAAATCCGCCTATCGCGAATTTAATACTTAACATCGTCTCACGCAATCAAATAGTTCAGGGCAAAATGTTATCAATGAAACGTCGACGGTTGTGTATATCTGCTGACGTTTTATGAAGGGACGAGCTTTAGCATTACGCGAAAGAATGAGCGTTGGGCCTAATGCCGATCAGTTCTTCTTACTCTTTTGCTTCTTGAATTTGCCTATCTAGAGTTCTGAAATTTGCGTCAGTTTCGCAAGTAGCTGGTTAATTCGGGCTGGCCGAGTCTGGCAGCAAATTAGCCGGGAAGGACATCGATGAACCTGCAGCATGTGACCAAGGCTTGAGTTCACTTCGACCCGGTGCTAACATGGCCATGTTAATTACCTTGGCCTTGATAGTTAACAGGGCCACGATATTAACCTTGGTACGTTAAAAGCTATGAAGAACTCAGAGAAACCCAAGGAATCCGCTGCCATTGAACGAGGGCGACGCGCCGAATCTTTGCTCGCCGAGATATTCGAGCGAGCCGGTTGGCGTGTTGAGCGCGAACCTCACCGGCAGAGATCCCAACTCGATATGATAGTCCGGCGTCCTGGAGTTGTGTATGGGGTCGAAGTGAAGGCAGCGGTCGAGGGCCGAGGTGATCGTCTAGTGCCCCTTTTTGCACAAGCCGTCCTACAGTCATTGCGTGGTGCGGGCCGGAATGCGGCACCTCTCGCGGTAGTCGCTGCGCCTAAGATCAGCCAACGTGCCGCAGACCAGGTCTTAAAGTTCGCAGAGCATTACGCTCCAGACGCGGCCGCTGGCGTCGTTGATTTCGACGGGCTCCGCTTGTTTCGGGGACCGCACCTCGATGAACTCAACGCGGAAGCTCCGCGCATGTCGTCATTCGCGTCGAAATCGCCGCGGATTTCTGGACACTTGTTCTCCGATCTGAACCAGTGGATGCTTAAAGTGTTGCTGGCCCCTGAGATTCCCGAGGCTTTACTCTCCGCTCCAAGGGGGCAATACAGAAACGCGTCGCAACTTGCGCGCGCGGCCAATGTTTCAGTGATGAGCGCGTTTCGCTTCGTGCAACAACTTCAGGACGAGGGATACCAGTCTGAGGCGGGGCCGTATTTGAATCTCGTCCGCCGTGAAGATCTCTTTCGCCGGTGGCAGGCTTCGGCTGTACGATCAGTCAAGGAAGTGCCGATGCATTATCTGCTTAAAGGAGATCCCCGAGCACAACTCCGCAAAGTGGTTGGTAGTGGTCGCGCATGTCTCGCGCTCTTTGCTGCTGCGGATGCGCTGAAGCTCGGATTCGTGGAAGGTGTGCCGCCGTACGTATACCTCGAACGCCTTCAGCCTTCAAACCTTTCAGCTTGGAAAAACTTGAGACAGTGTGAATCGGGCGAACTTCCTGATCTAATCCTTCGCCAAGCTCCTGCTCCACAATCGGTGTTTCGCGGCCTCGTCCGCCCGAATGGTGTGGCGGCATCTGACGTTCTACAGATATGGGCTGACGTCGCCTCGCATCCATCGCGCGGGCGCGAACAAGCCGACCTGATTCGAAAGCGCGTACTTGAGCGGGTAATCGAGGGGAAGCGGTAATGGAGGACCTTGCCAACTTTGCGCGTCTCGTGGAAGCCATACGCCCATGGCTTGCCCACATGGTCATCGTTGGCGGTTGGGCCCATCGGCTGCATCGGTTCCACCCGCTGGCGACTGCTCAAGAGTACCAGCCACTCCGCACGCGCGACGTTGATTTAGCTTTCTCACCGGATGCACCTCTCCATGGGAATCTACGGAAAGCGCTGAGCAACTCTGGTTTTAGAGAAGAGTTGTCTGGGGAGCACACGCCGCCTGTTACGCACTACCGACTGGGTGAAGAGGATGCTGGATTCTATGCGGAGTTTCTAACCGCAAAAAAAGGGAGCGGTTTAAGGCGCGATGGGCAACGTGACAAGACCGTGTTGAAAGCAGGTATCACTGCACAAAAGTTGAGGCACCTCGATCTGCTCTTGGAAGCGCCGTGGCTTGTTCGCATCGGGGCCGAAACTATGCCGATCACTCGCTCAGTTGATCTGCTGGTGCCGAACCCGGTGAGCTTCGTCGTTCAGAAGCTCTTGATCTATAAACGCCGGGATGCGCAAAGAAAGCGCAGGACATATTGTATATTCACGATACGCTGGAATTGTTCGGTGCGTCGCTCGGCCAGTTACGAACTGTTTGGAAAGATGAAGTGCGCCCGAGGATACCTTCTCGGACGGCCAACCGAGCAATGGTGATTGCATGCGAGCTATTCGACGGTGTAACGGATGTCATTCGTGAGGCCGCGCGAATGCCGCAAGACCGAAGGCTCCAACCTGAAGGCGTTCGCGCTGCTATTCAGCACGGTTTAGAGGAGGTTTTCGGATCTGTTGTTAATTCGACCTCGTAAGGAAGGATCGTCCACGAACATGGTCGTAATAACTCACCAGTGGTGGTAATAAAGGTGGTAATAACTCGTTCCGGCATGATGTGATCGAGCGTTAGCTCGGCCGCACCCTTCTTTTCGCCGCAGTACTGGCAGCGGAACTTGTCGCGCATGTAGATTCGCAAGCGCTTCATGCCCGACTGCTCGCGGCGTCGACGCACGTTGATGTAAGTGCCCCGGCGAATCACCGACGGCACCGGCCACTTATCATGCGCCGAACGCAGCACGCGATCTCCATCCCACTCCTCGACGAAGACCGTGTTCTTGAAAGTCATGATGATTGCTCGCGCTACACTAACGGTGCCGAGCGGCTCGTAAGTTTGGTTGAGTAGCAGAACTCTGCCGTTGAGTGCCATCACCCGGCACCTCCTTTCGTTGTTTCTGTTGGTTAGGAATTGGAGCGCGCGGTGAGACTCGAACTCACAATCCCCTGCTTAAGAGGCAAGTGCCTTGATCCGATTTGGCTACTGACGCATGGCGGAACTGAACGGACTCGAACCGTCATCGACCTGATCGACAATCAGGTGCCTCACCTCTCGGCCACAGTTCCGTTTGAAAAATGGCAGCGCGTGTCGGATTTGAACCGACGGTCGCCTGATTGAGAATCAGGTGGCTTAAGCCTACCTTGCCTAACGCGCCTTAAGAATTAGGTTGGTGTTGAAGAGATTGAACGATCATCAGGCAAAGAATACGCCTGCATGTCTTTAGTGCACTTTCTTCTCCTTCACGGGTCGCGCATCTCTGGATTCGACTTCCACGACAATGGCATCGCGAACCTCATTCACTACTTCAGCAATGAGATTGATTTTGCGTAGACTGTTTGCTCGCGCGGATGAATCGTTCAGGTCGAAATCAAATGATACTCGGCGAGAACAATCAGCTAGATCGAGAACGACCGTTCCCCACTTCCAGTGATCTTCGGGATCATCTGGAAGGTCGCGGGTGTCTTCGACGACACCGATGATGAACGCGGGCAGTTCTGGATCTTCGTTAAGAAACTCACGGCGTCGAATGTGATACCGTGTAGTTCTTTCTTCGCTCATTTTTGAGTGTGTTCCTTTCTAAGCTGCCTCATTGACAGCGGATTTGTTTTGCTACGTCATGTTGCTTTTCCTCCTTTCCAGGTGTTGATGATGATCGTTTATTTTCTCTTTAGGATCTACGTCAAAGATGGGACGCACACCGCTTACGCCCTCATCGCTAATGAACAAGCCGGTGGCACACCCGCTGACAACCACCAACTCACCAAGAAGAGGTGTCAACAACTTCGCGGTTACCACGAGCGGTTCCAGTTTGGAGTCACGCATGGCCCTTCCTGCGCGTGGAATGTCGGATTTACAATCGCGCAGAGGCGGTGTGTTTATGGCCAGCACCGCAATTCGATAAAAGAGATCCTCCCGGAATCGACCTGCGGCAACTTCGCGCGCAAGGTTTCGATTAGTGGCCGCAATCACGCGTACGTCGATTTGAATCTCTGCGTGTGCACCCACCGGCCGCACAGCACCCTCCTGCAATACGCGCAGTAGCTTTACTTGCGAAGCGGTAGACATCTCGCCGATCTCGTCGAGAAAAATGGTGCCGTGGTGCGCGGCCTCAAATAGCCCCTTACGTCTTTGGTTTGCGCCGGTGAATGCTCCGCGTTCATACCCAAATAGTTCGGACTCCATCAAAGTTTCGGTAATGGCGCCGCAGTGAACGGAAATGAATGGCATGCCGGCGCGGGCGCTTTGTCGATGTAGCGCGCGAGCCACTAATTCCTTGCCGGTTCCCGATTCGCCTGTTACGACCGCGGTTAGATCGCAGCTGGCAGCCGTTTCGATCTGGCGAGCAAGCAGTTGCATCGCGGGAGAGTCACCGATAATGCCAACACTCCTGAGTTTCGATTCCGAGTTCACTTCCTTGTTTCCTCCTGTTGAAATTTGTGATCTATTGGCCCAATTTAACAGCGACAAGCGAAACCCGTTACGAGATCTTCGTTTGGGTATCAGCTGTCTTAATTGGCGCCAAGAATGATTCTTTGTAGATTCTGTTGGAGCTGTGCGAGTTCTACTATAGGCGAAGGCTAAGGGGCTGGTCTGTATCGAGAGAGAGAGAACGCTAAGAAAAACCAGCGGTCAGCAGTCTGCTAAACTCCGAAGAAGAGCCTGTTAATACTGCAAAACCCTTATTCATCGGTTCGATTCCAATCGCCGTCTCCAACGCATTCAAAGGCCGAAAAAGGGGCAGGAAAGGAGGGTTGCGTAGTTAGTTAGCGGTGAAACGACCACGAAGACTCACAACATCTGCTCAAATTTTTGAGAGTCTGCCAAACGGTGCCGTGAACGATGAAGGGGAGGACAAAAGCAACGAAATAACTCAATAAAAATGGTAGGCGCGTGGGGACTTGAACCCCAGACCTCTGCCGTGTCGAGGCAGCGCTCTACCAACTGAGCTACGCGCCTACAAGAACTTTTCAAACTCGCTGAATTAACAGCCCGCCGAGCGAAGCGAAGGCCGAAAGTAACAAAGGGCTTATCGCCATGTCAAGCAAGTCTCATTCGCAGGTGTTTTCAAGCTCCCGTATTTTAGTGCCGTTAGCGCTTCGATGAACTCGAAGTCGTTTCGGCGCGTTCCCATTCATCCATCAATTCAGCCAGTCGCGCTTCAGCTTGCTGATACTCGTCGTTCGTCTTAACCAGTTTGGAAATGTCACGGGCCACTTCCGGCCGGGCCATTTCCACCGATAAGTCCGCGAGACGCTTTTCCAGTTGGGATATTTCGTTTTCGATTGTCTCAGGGTCACGCGGCTTCTTCACAATCTTGACGCGCGGGGACCCACCCGCTACCGCAGGTGGCACTGACTTTCGCTTATCGCGCCGGGACCCACCCGCTAACGCGGGTGGTACTGACCTACCCTTGCCGCTCCGTGACTCACCCGCTGAAATGACCCTCGCTGATTTACGGTTGACGCGGCGTTCGCCATCTGGATCTAAGGCATCTTCATTACTCTCGCCCTTTAACCGCGCAGCGCGCCAATCGTGATACTCGGTATAGTCGCCGTTATAGTGTTCGGCACGGCCGGCGCCGCCTAATGCCAGAATCTGCGTGGCCACGCGATCAAGGAAATACCGATCGTGACTGATGGTGATGATCGTGCCTTCGTAGGCCGCGAGCGCTTCTTCCAACGCCTCCCGCGATGGAATGTCGAGATGGTTCGTCGGCTCGTCCAGAACCAGAACGTTGACCCCGGAGTAAATCAACTTGGCCAGCGCGAGTCTTCCCTTCTCTCCGCCTGAGAGATCGCGAACGTGTTTGTAAACGTCGTCGCCCACGAAGAGAAACTTCGCCAGAAAGGACCGCAGCTCACCGGCGGTTGCAGTCGATGGCGCCACCCGCCGCAATTCCATGATGATCTCGTTGCGCTCGTCGAGGTCTTCGAGCTGCTGTGCGTAGTAACCAGTCTGGACTTTCGCTCCCCAACCCATCTCGCCCGAGAGAAAAGAAAGCTTACCTAGAATTGTGCGCACGAACGTGGTCTTACCCGATCCGTTCGGGCCAATCACACCGAGACATTCACCGCGTCGCAGAATCAGCGAGATGTCGGTGGCGAGGGTCTTATCCGGATAACCAATCGTTGCTTCGGTCACGGTCAGCACGTGGGTCCCAGCCCGTTCGATGTCCTGCATCCGAAAATCGCCGGACGCCTGATCGCCGCGAACGGACTCGACGCGCTCAAGACGCGCAAGCATGGTGCGACGTGATTTTGCCTGCTTGGTCTTTTGTCCGGCCAGATTGCGGCGAATGAATTCCTCGGTTTTGGCTATTAAGCGTTGCTGATTGTCGTAAGCCCGCTGTTGAATTTCGCGTTGCTCTTCGCGCTCGACCAGATAGTCAGAGTAGTTTCCGGTGTAACTGATGGCCCGGCCATTTTCAACTTCGACAATCCGGCGGCAGGCGCGGTCGAGAAAGTATCGATCGTGCGATATTATGACGAACCCCGAAGGATAACTTTGAAGAAACTCTTCCAACCATTCGACGGCGTTGACGTCGAGGTGGTTGGTCGGCTCATCAAGTAGAAGGATGTCGGGCTCCGAGAGCAACAAACGCGCCAGTCCCAGGCGATTCTGCTGACCGCCGGAAAGCTTTTCGGTTTCCATTGGCCAGGTTTCCTTATCAAAACCCAGACCCTGAAGGATAGCCTCAGCCCTGGCGGAGTATTCAAAGCCACCCTCGCGTTCATACTCGTGCTGCAAATCGCTGTACCGGGCCAGGACATTTTCTAGGTCTGCGCCGGCGTCGCCCATGCGGTGCTCGAGCTCGTGCATCTCGTGTTCGATCGACTGCAAATGACCAAAGGCCGCCAGCGCCGACTCGTGTACGGTTGAACCTGCTTCGAAGTGAACGTGCTGTGCGAGCAAACCCAGCTTCAGTCCGCGGGCACGAACAACTTCGCCGCTGTCCGGCGTCTCGTCCCGCGTAACCAGACGAAAGATAGTTGTCTTTCCGGCGCCGTTTCGACCAACCAGCCCGACATGCTCGCCGGGATTAATCTGGAGCGAGGCGCCCCGCAGAACATCCTGGGCGCCAAAAGACTTGTAAACTTCGGAAAGACGGAAAAGCATTTGGAGTGCTCTTTTGAGTGCTGCGACTTGTCGCAGCTTTTCCCCTGACATTTGGAAGCGTGACTGGTCACGCTGATTGATTGAGGCGGACAAGTCCCCGCACGCCCAAAGTCAAAACGGGCGCGGTCCCAAAGCAGTTCAGGCACCGCACCCGCTCAATCAGATAAACAGACGCACAGGTGCGCCGTCAAAACAACCTAACAAATTGCGCTCACTTCTTCGCCGGCGATGCCGTGCTGGCCGGAGAAGACGCTGCCTTGGCGGCTGGCGACGTACTCGGACTTGCCGTGGCCGCTGCCGGAGTAGCGGCCGGCTTCGTCGCGTCTGTTGAGGCCGGACGCAAACCGAGGTTGCCTGGGCTATTGAGCATATTCTGGGCCAGATTGTTTACGATCTTCGCGTCCGTCTGCGCGACTTCGAGCAAGGCGGCGTTCAGGATTTCCTTGCGCTGATTTGTCAGTGCTTGGGTAATCTGCGGGCGCACGCCCGGGCTTTCGAGGGTCAGGTTTTCTGTCTGGAGGCGCTTCTCCTGTAGCTTAAAGATGTACCAGCGTCCGGCCGGATACTGTGGCGAGCCGAACTTAACCGGATTCGTAAAGCTGCCTGCCTGCATGGTGGGTCCGAACAGCTGGGCGATCACGTCCGGCGGAAAGCCGGTCGTCTTCAGCTCATCTTCCGATGCAAACCCGATGTCCCCACCGCGCGCCAGGCTCTGGTCTTCGCTCTTGGCACGCGCCACACTTGCGAAATCGGCGCCGCTCTTCAGCTGCTGGTAGATATTATCAATCTTGACCTTGGCGTCGGTATCGTTCTTGGCGTCGTCGTTCTTAAGCCCGTTGTCCGCCGGATCGACGGCGATCATTGCTAGGGCCACGCCCCGGGCGTTAACGAATTGCTGCTTGTTGGCATTGTAGTAGTCTTCGACCTCACGATCACTTACGGTGATTTTGCCCGCGTATTTGTCCTGGAGCTTTTTGATCGCCAGATCCTTCTTTCCCTCTTCGCGCAGCGCCTCCATGGTCAAATTCTGCTCTTTAAGCTGGCGAGCAAAATCATCGTCGGTCGTTCCCGTCTGGGCTTTCTGTGCGTTGATCGCCGAAGTAATCTCATCGTCAGTCGGCAGCATCTTCTCTTGCTCCGCTCGCTGGAAAAGGACCTCGCGTTGGATCATACTGGCGAGCACCTGCAAGCGCGCCTGCGCCAACTCGAGCGGCGAGAGCTGCGCCTGCTTGCCCTGCGTCTGTTGAGTGATGAGTCGCTCCACTTCCTGCAACATGATCTTCTTGCCATTGACGGTGGCGGCGACGGTGTTGCTGGGGCTTTCGCTTTCCGAGCTACAGGCCGCTATCAACAAGGCGCTGCACGCGACGGCCGTAAGCCACATGAAACGTTGATGTTTTCTCTGCACTTTTGTTTTTGCTCCTTCAATAATCAAGAAATGATGCTTGACCTTCGTGATCGCGTTGCTTGCGTCCAATTAGTAAATGCGCGCGGCACGCTGCCTTGACCGCCCGGTGATTCGTTTGCTATAAGTTTTCGTTTCAAATATTAGTGCCGACCCACACTGTGGCGTCGTGCGCGTGCTTACAGGAGATCAGTCATCATGGCTAAGCGTTGTGAAGTTTGCGGCAAAGGGCCGCAGTTTGGCAATAATGTTTCGCATGCGAATAATCGTACACCTCGCGTTTTCAATCCCAATCTACAGTCAATCCGCGTTAAGTTGCCAAAAGGCGGCGTGCAGCGAATGAAAGTCTGCGTCAGCTGCATCAAGGGCGGAAAAGTGGCAAAAGCCGCCTGAACTCTCACAAAGTCCGTTAACTCACCCGGTCGCTGCCTCGACGAGTCGGGGTTCTTACCCAACCACCGCAATAGCGTCAATTTCAACTCGGGCATTACGAGGCAAGCGAGCTGCCTGAACTGTCGCCCGAGCCGGCGGCTCGGCGCCAAAAAACCTGCCATAGACCTCGTTCATGGCGTTAAAGTCATCCATGTCCGCCAGGAAAACTGTCGTCTTAATAACCTGATCTATGGCCACGCCCGCCGCCGCAAACACCGCTGTTAGGTTGTGCAGGACTTGTTCGGTCTGTTCGGCGATACCGCCCGGCACAAACTCACCCGTGGCCGGATCGATAGGAATCTGACCCGAGGCGAACACCAGATTACCTGCTCGCACCGCCTGCGAATAGGGCCCAATCGCGCGCGGCGCGCTGTCAGTAGCGATGATGTTCTTTACGGTAGCCACAGACTGCGTTTAGACTCCCAAAACAAACCCTGTACTCTAACAGAAAGATGCATGGATTGCGAAACGCGAACCAGCCGATAGTAGTGTCCCAACTTGAGATCTTTGCGCCATCTCTGCGTTCTCTGCGTCTTCCGCGGTGAGTGTATTTGAGCGTTTATTCACCGCAAAGACGCAGAGGTCGCGGAGACTACGCAGAGAAGAGCTGAGATTGGGACACGACCCCAGCCGGTCATTCGTCTGCCGCAGCGGCGTGAGGAACGAATCAGAAATAACAGCTCGCGCAGGCCCCTCTCTAATTAGGTTTCTCCACCACGATGGTATACTTTGCCTATCATCATCCTTTTAGCAAGGTTCGCTTTCAAAACTGGTAATGAGCCAATCAGAAAAAACAAAGAACAAAAGGCTGCGGGTCATAAGAAGCGACCAAAGTGCGCGGCCGGACGTGAATGCCACTGAGGCGGACAAGATCTCAGTAGACTCGTGTCCGCACTGTTTCGGAACCGGCATGGAAGTCGTGCCCGGCGAGGGCGCCCGCCGATGCCGGTGCCAATCACCGGATCATCGCCAGCGCCTGTCGCAGGCCGCGCGCATTCCTGCACGTTACCAGCACTGCACCCTTCAGGGTTACGACGCCGGTGATTCGGATTCCAAGTGGGTCGCCAAGATCGAGGCTGACCGGGTGATCAATGACTATCTCGTCATTGACGGCCGAGGTTTGATCTTCGTCGGACCAGTGGGCGTAGGCAAAACTCACCTGGCGGTAGCTCTCCTGCGCGAATTGATTGAGCGCTACCAGGTCCGCGGTTTGTTCTACCAATTCGGCGCGTTACTTAGAAGGATTCAGGATTCTTACAACCCTGTGTCCCAGACTTCGGAATTGAAAGTGCTGGGGCCGGTGCTCGAGGCGGACGTCCTGGTACTTGATGAGCTGGGCGCATCAAAGCCCACCGACTGGGTGCGGGATACGATGATGCAGATCATCAACGCTCGCTATAACGAAAAGCGTCTGACAATCTTCACGACGAACTATTCGGATAAGCGCAAGAACGAAAAGGATCCGACCGAATTGTTGGAAGATCGGATTGGCGTGGCGCTGCGTTCGCGGCTCTACGAGATGTGCAAGACAGTGGAAATCGAGGGCGACGATTACCGCAAGCGCTCGCTGGCTCAAACTGTTTGAGATCATTCAGCCGCCCGCCCGATTTGTTATTCCCGCCACACACTCCGTCACGGTTTTGCACGCTTCATATAATAGTGAAACGTGACCATTCGGCTGTTACCCAGCATTTCTTCTTCCCTGCGAACAGACACCAACTCCCAGCCCTGAGCGCCAAGCTGTGAAAGCTGATAACTATTGTCAGACGGGGACGTGGCAATGTTGTACTCCCAAACTGCCTTGCTGGGTTTCTTCTCCTGAGCGTAAACAGTCCAACAAAGCAAAGAAGTAGCAGCCAGCACAACCATCAACAGTGCTTGATATAGCTTTGGTTTCACGGAAAATATCCTCCTAAAGATTAAACTAACGGGCGGGCTTCTGGTTCCGGAATTCAGGCAGGCGTAGTAAGGCATCAGAGCGTGGGTCGCGCGTTCTTTCCTTTCGCTGCTTCAATCGCGGCCTGACACTCGGCGTCATAACGGGCAGCCGGCAGCGCTTCGAGTCGACGCTCTTCAATGGCGGAGCCACAACGCGCGCATATTCCGTACGAACCTTCCTCGATCCGCAACAATGCCTGATCGATGTCGGCTACCATCTGTGATTCCTGGTCGCCAAGTCTGAGGGCCATCTCTTCGATTACGTCCCGCAAAGACAAATCAGCGCTTTCCTTTGCGTCATCGCTGGCCGCATCAAGGGCTGCTGCCTGATCTTCACTAACGTACTGCGCATGACGACCCAATTCTGTTAACAAGAGCTGTTTGAAGTGTTCTAGTTTAGAAGCTTCCATACACCTGTCTTTCAAAACATGAGTTCAAATGTCCAAGACATATGATTAGTAACGGGGGTGAAGGATTATAACCCGCAGAGAGGCGCTGCGAAAGCTGGTGTTTAGAGTAACAACTTTATTTGGTTCTTTCGCAAACAGAAACCCGACTGAAGTCGGTACTCTAAACGCTGGTGATCTATGAAGAAGAAGATGCCGGTTGCGCGTTTGACTTACCTTGTGCTCTTATCTCAGCTTCATCTACCAACACGGACCGCCTGCTCGAATCTATGGACACAGCTCTTATCATTGCGGTTTTCATCGCGATTCTGATCCTGGTTGTCGCGCTGCTCTACTCAACCGTTGGGCACGCAGGTGCGTCCGGCTATCTCGCGGTCATGGCTCTGTTTGGTATGGCGCCGATAGTGATGAAGCCCACGGCCCTGATGCTGAACATCATCGTAGCGCTAATCGGGACAGTTCGCTTTTATCGCGCCGGGTTCTTTTCCTGGCGCACGTTCTGGCCATTCGCCGTGGCTTCGGTACCGGCGTCTTTCATTGGCGGGAGTCTTACCGTGCCGGTCCCGGTTTACAAGTCGGTCGTGGGTGTCGTGCTGCTCTACAGCGCGGTCCGATTGTTTCTTGGCGCCGGCTCTGCGGATAACCGAAAGACAACGCTGGCCCCGATTTGGATGGCGCTGATCCTGGGCGCAGGCATTGGTCTCCTGTCGGGATTGACCGGCGTCGGTGGCGGCATTTTTCTCAGCCCCGTGTTGCTGCTAATGCACTGGGCCAAAACCAAAGAAACCTCCGGAGTGTCGGCAGCATTCATTCTGTTCAACTCGATCGCCGGACTGCTGGGACATGTTTCGGCGATTTCATTCATCCCAAGCGAGATTACCTACTGGGCGCCGGCGGCCCTGGTCGGCGGCTGGATCGGAACTGAGATAGGGACCAAGCTGTTACCCATCCCCGAGATCCGGAAATGGCTGTCGGTCGTTCTGGTTTTAGCCGGATTGAAGTTGATGGGCGAAGCTATTCTGATCCTGATCGGCAGATGAGCTCGGCCGCCAGCAGCGGAATCGTCAGTTCGTGATGACCGGTGATTGCATAACCGCGACCCGCGCCGTCGGCTGTCGGGCGCCGCACGACATTGGTGAGCGGGCGGTATGATTGGATGAAATCAAAATTCGCAGTCGTGATGTCGTCGAGTTTGTGACCCAGGTTGCGCACCAGGGTCACGCATTTCAAGAAGACCTCGGGCAGCGTGACCGCAGATCCGATATTGAGATAGACCCCGCCGCCATTCATCCGCCGCACAATTTCCGCCAGCAAGCGAAAATCAATGTGGGACGTAGCGCCCAGGGCCGCGCCATCCGCGTTCGGATGAAAGTGTCCAATGTCGCCGCCGATGGTCACGTGAGCAGTAAACGGCAAGCGCGCTTCGTAAGCTGCGCAAAGCAGCGAAACTTTCCGGTGCTGGGGGCTCAGTCCGACCAGCGCACGACCGAGCGCCTCGCCTAGCCCGATCCCTTCTTTCGCCCCGTCGCGAGCGGCTTCGTTCAAGAGCTTTCCGGTTTCTTCGGCGCCGCCAAAGGCGCCCGCTCCGAGAGTGGCGTCAACGTCTTCGGACGTAGAACCTATGAGCGCGATCTCAGCGTCATGAACCAGCACCGAGCCGTTGGCCGCGATGGCTGTAACAAAGCCCCGCCGCATCAAATCAACGATGATCGGCCCGACGCCGGTCTTGATCACATGACCACCGAGGCCCCAAATTACGGGCTTGCCTAAGTCACGCGCACGTCGTATCTGTGCCGCCAGTTCGCGCAGGCTTTGAACGGCAAGGATATTCGGCAACGACGCGAGGTAATCGCTCAGCGAAGAGTTTTCCGTGACGGGTTTGGCGAAATCTTTGACCGTGACTTTGCTCGAACGTGACGCAAGCGGGTACGTCGTGACCTGATCGAGATCGATTGGCTGAAGATCTTCGTAGATAGACATTGCAGTTTGAAAGGGCCGCTATTGGCTCCTGTTGGAACCGGCCTTCAAGCGTCAAGTTGCATTGCCGAACATCATTCCCAAGAGCCTGTTCATGGCAGATTCTCCAAATCGGTAATGTCTTTTGATCTGGCGCTTGCTTTCTTGTTCAATTTCAAATGAGGCAAACTGATCAGACTTACTTCAATCTCGTCGAGCACCACTTGAAGTCGCTCGGCATAACACGCGGGAAACTCTACACCGCTAATTGTTGTTAAGATTTCAAGTCGGAAGGGTGAGACGCCCATGCGGACTACCTTCTTCTGCTCAAGGAGGAGTTCCTTTGGACAGGTGAAGCCAAACTCCAGCAGGGCATCAACGACTCTCTGCGCGTTGTCAGGGGTTCTGGCAATCCAAATGTCCATGTCTCCAGTAGGACGCGGATAGCCATAGTAACCGACCGCATAACCGCCGATTAGCAAATACTCAACCTCGTTCGAGTTGAGTAATTTCAAGAACTCTTTGAAGTCTGGCGGTAGCCGGATCGTAGCCATAGGCGCTTTGTCGCATCAGTTCAACAGCCTGTAATCGCTCTTCGGGAGTACGCGAGTGCCAGTACGCGCGGTCGGCGGCATCGGCTTCCTCGAAAGAGGAGAAGACTTCGAACACGGACTTGTCTAATCTAACCTCGTCGATTGAATCAGGCATGGAAAAAGTATAACACGAGCGCTCCCGAATTCCTTTTCTCTTAACGACTACTCCGCGGCTCTCTACCGCGCGCAGTTCCATCATTGAAACAACTTCGACTCGACTAACTCGCAAACAATATGGCCGATCAAATTGTGTGTTTCCTGGATACGCTGTGTATCGTTGCTCGGAACGACCAACGCCAGATCGCAGAGTGCGGCAACGCTCCCACCATCGCGGCCCAGTAAACCTATGACTACCATTCCCTGCTTCCTCGCCTGGTCGCAAGCAACCGTCACATTCGGCGAAGTCCCCGACGTCGATATCGCCAGACAGACATCACCTTTTGTTCCGAGAGCTTCGATCTGACGGGCGAAAACGTTTTCGAAGCCGCTGTCGTTGGCGATGCAGGTTAGCACGCCGCCATCTGTCGTCAGGGCAACGGCCGGCAGCGCCCTACGATGCTGCAAGAAGCGGTTAACCAACTCGCCGGCGATATGTTGCGCGTCCGCTGCCGACCCGCCATTCCCGAACACCAGAAGCTTTCCATTGGCTTTGAAAGCGTCCGCAATCAGCTCGGCCGCGCGGGAGACATCCGCAACGTGCTCGCTGAAAAAGCGCCGCTTCACCTCGAGGCTGTCGGCGACGATGGCTGAGATTCGATCTGTCATCCTATAGCTTTGAAAGACGCTCGCGAAGTATATCACGCGACTTTCTTTGATTCTTCTCCCGGAATTTCGAGGGCAGCGGTCTTTGCCTTTTTGAGGCCGTTACGTTTTCCGTTCATGTTCAAAAGCGGCTTGAGCACCTGTCCGGTATGCGAGCGACGCACGGCGGCAACTTCTTCGGGCGTGCCGCTGGCAACCACGCGGCCTCCGTGCGCTCCGCCCTCGGGCCCGAGATCGATGATGAAGTCCGCGCTCTTGATCACATCAAGATTGTGTTCGATGACAATCACCGTGTTGCCCAGGCTGACCAGACGCTGAAGCACATCAAGCAACTTGTGCACGTCGGCAAAGTGCAGACCGGTAGTTGGTTCGTCAAGAATGTAAATCGTTCGCCCGGTCGCCCGCTTTGAAAGTTCCTTTGCCAGCTTGATGCGCTGGGCCTCGCCACCTGAAAGTGTCGTCGCTGATTGACCAAGCTTGATGTATCCAAGGCCGACGTCCAGTAAGGTCTGGAGCTTGGGCTTAATCTGCGGAATGTTTTCAAGCAACGGCAGGGCCTCTTCGACGGTCGAGTCCAGCAATTCGGCGATCGACTTTCCTTTGTACCTGACCGCTAGCGTCTCGCGATTGTAGCGCGCACCGCGGCAGACATCGCACAGCACGTAAACGTCCGGGAGAAAATTCATCTCGATTCGCTTCAGGCCTTCGCCTTCGCAGGCTTCACAGCGCCCGCCCTTGACGTTGAACGAGAAGCGTCCGGGTTTGTAGCCGCGCTCGCGTGACTCAGGCAGCATCGCATAGAGTTCGCGAATCGGGGTGAACAGGCCAGTGTAGGTCGCCGGATTTGAACGGGGCGTGCGCCCGATCGCAGACTGATCGATCTCGATAACCTTGTCAATGTGTTCTAATCCTTCAATGGCCTCGTGCGCGCCGGGTTCCACAATCGAATCGTAGAGATTCCTGGCCAGTGCTGGATAAAGAATGTCGGCCACCAGGGTTGATTTGCCTGAGCCGGAAACACCGGTCACCACCGTTAGCAGGCCCAGCGGGAACGACACGTCCAAATCTTTCAAGTTATTGTGCCGCGCGCCGCGAATGGTGATTGTTTTGCCGTTAGGCGACCGACGCGCTGCGGGAACGGGGATGCATCGCTCGCCACGAATGTAGAGTCCGGTAATTGATGCCGGATTGTTCGCGACGTCGGCCGGTGATCCAAACGCCACCACTGCGCCGCCGTGTGTTCCCGCCCCTGGCCCGAGGTCCACAACATAATCAGCCCGCCGAATCGTTTCTTCATCGTGCTCAACTACCAGGACTGTGTTGCCGAGGTCTCTGAGGGCCGACAGCGTATCGAGCAATCGCCGGTTGTCTCGCGGATGCAGACCAATCGAAGGCTCGTCCAGGACGTACAACACACCGCGCAGTTGCGAGCCTATCTGGGTGGCTAAACGAATTCGCTGCCCTTCGCCGCCCGACAGGGTTGCCGACGGACGATCGAGCGTCAAGTATCCGAGCCCGACGGTTTCGAGGAAACGAAGCCGCGCCTTGATCTCTCGCAAAATCAATCCGGCGATCTGTTGCTCTCGCGAATCGAGTTTGACTTGATCGAACGCTCCGATCGCATCTTCGATCGTCATGGACGTGTAGTCCGCAATGCCCCGACCTCCAACGCGCACCGCCAATGAATCGGAACGCAGCCGGCGGCCTCCACACTCGCGGCATTTCGAGGGCGACACCATTTCTTCCAACGCGACGCGGATTCTCTCAGAGGGTGAATTATCCAGACGCTCGCGCAGCCACGGCAGGGCGCCTTGCCAGTAACTCTTGTATGAATACAAACCCTGCCGAAATTTGAGTTGAGGCGAAAGCCCTTTGAAAAACGACTCGCGAACCTCATTCGGCAGATCGCCAAACGCCGTCTTCGGATTCACTTTGAAATGGTCGATGACCGCGACGAGCGCGCTGCGAAGATAAGCCGATCCGGCTTTGTCAGCAGCGCCCAGGAAAGGAAGTCGCTCAGCAATCTCCTCCAGGTTGTGGATTAGCTTCGCCGGATCTATCTCGAGCACCGTGCCCAGCCCATGACAGTGCTTGCAGGCCCCGTAGGCCGAGTTGAACGAGAACGAGCGCGGTTCAAGTGGCGGCACGTTTATGCCGCAATTCACACAGGCCATCTTTTCCGAATACAGTTTCTCTTCCCCATCGATGACCGCGACCAGCACGGCGCCGTTGGTAAGTTTCAGGGCCGTCCGAATTGATTCGCTGAGCCGTTCGTTGATGCCCGGCTTGATTAGCAAACGGTCAACGACGGCTTCGATCGAATGATTGCGGCGCTTGTCCAGGCGAATTTCTTCATCAAGCGAACGCAATTCCCCATCGATACGGGCGCGGATAAACCCATCGCGCGCCAGCTTGGCCAGCTCTTTTTTGAATTCGCCCTTGCGACCGCGGACTATTGGGGCCAGGATCATGACCCGCTCGCCGGCGGGCAGCGCCAGCACATTCTGCAAAATCTGATCGACGCTTTGCCGGGTAATGGGCGCGCCGCACTGGTAACAATGCGGTAACCCAATCGAGGAAAACAGTAGACGCAGATAATCGTAAATCTCTGTAACCGTGCCGACTGTGGAGCGCGGGCTGCGGGCCACCGTCTTTTGTTCGATTGAGATTGCCGGCGAAAGACCTTCCACCGAATCGACGTCTGGTTTTTCCAGTTGATCCAGAAACTGCCGGGCGTAGGCTGAAAGCGATTCTACATAGCGACGCTGGCCTTCGGCATAGATCGTATCGAACGCCAGCGATGATTTACCGGAACCGGAGAGGCCCGTAATCACGGTCAGCTTGTCGCGCGGAATATCGACGTCGATGTTCCTGAGGTTGTGCTGGCGAGCGCCCCGGACAGTGATGCGGTCAATTGCCATAACGCTTGAAACTGAACACTGACGCCACAGATAAGAATTTTGCGTGGCGGCGAACCGAGAATTTTAGCTGAGACGGACAGGTAGGACAAGTAAGGATAGGTTGAGGTTTGCAGTTTTCCCGGGGGGTCAAAAACTTGTCCGAGCGGATTTAATCCGTCTCGACACAGACCTGGTTCAACGAATCGATTAACTCCTTCACTCTAAGATGGAATTCCTTCCAGGAGTCCAGTTTCTCGAGTTGTTCCAATAAACGCTCACATTCTTTTGTCCGTTGCCGCACAGTCGCTCCTCTTCTTATTCTTAGGTTTTCTATGCGGGCGTACATTTCAAAGCCGTTCGTCCAGCTTGACGCATACTTGAGCCGCAAGTCGTGCCACCAAACAATCATCCGGCTTATCCAACGCTCCCAGATTCTGACATTCTCGTTGTAACCATCCAGCCTGCTCCGCCACAACCAATAGAATTTGTCATCTCGATTCCCAGCAATCTTCAACAAGTGCTTGTAGGGGAGGTTTGCCAACTGTCGGCCATCGGATCCAATCAATCGGGTGCGCAAAGGGCAGTTTTCCTCACTGTCAAAAAGTTTCCTTGTCGGAAGTCCCACTCCTTGATGGAGCCTGGTGATGTTTGATCGCTTACTGCCGATTAGGTCCAACGCCCGATCTGCCAATCGGCTTGAGCGACTGCCCCCGGCGACAGTCAAAAACCAATCGCCGCGGACCGAAAAGTTTCCCGGCAGGCGAGTCGCAACCCAGTCCGCCTCCAGTTCTTGCTTTGAAATGGACTCAATAAACTGACAAGCCGTCTTATACCAGTGTCTCGCAGCCACGACGGATGTGCTCACCTCTCTTGGTTTGAGCTCAACTGAAAATGAGCCCGGAGTCACGACCATCTCTGAGAAGTCAATGGCCTCAATCACCAATAGCCACGCCTTGTATAATTCAAGTGAGAAACTGGGTGAGGGCTTGCCTTCGCGGGCTCTCCGCTTCAGACAACTACTCAAATCTGGCAACTTGTCGTCCTCAAGCCATTGCAGCAGGCTTGGACCTGACCCGTTGGACTCCCTACCTCCGTCTTTATCGGGCTTACTGACTGAGCCTCGTTGTGACAGGCTTCTGATGAGATCCTGGCGATCCTTGTCATCGTCGCGACGGTAAGAATTTATGATTTCCGAAGCCCAAATCTCCAGTAACAGGCACGGCAGACTTTCAGGGCCCATGGCCGAAAAATCAAAAGTACGCGACACAGAAGAAGATTTATATGATTGATGTTCCGCGACCCGCCTGCAAGCGGCCAAGAATTCAAACCAGGTAACCGGAGATTGCTTTCTTTCGACAGAGCGATCTGTCGCGGCCTTAGGCTGTGGGGTTGCCTCAGGAGCATCGTCAGTCTCAGGCCTCGCTCTTTTTAGCGACCGCCAAAGGCCGCCAACCGTCATATAATCGTGGCTCCTGTCTAGTTCGTTCGTGTAAGCAGCTTCCAGGAGTATTCGATTAAGACGAATGAGCTTTTCACCCCGTGGCTTTGAACCAGCCACCTTCCGCGTTTTCTCAGTTAACCCCACGCCGTCGAAGCGCTTTTCATCGAAAAGGTCTTTATCCGTGAGCCGTCGATTCAACTCGTTAATCAAAGCCCTTCGCAGAGGCTCGGAAGGTTGATTCGACTCGTTGTCCTGATCCAGCAGTGCCTTTGTTTTGCTAGTGGATTTGCTGGAGAGATATTGAGACACGCCACGTTTCGCGCGCAAAAGTTTTCTTGCCAGAGCGGCGGCATCTTTAAGATCATCCGGATGAAACCGTGAGGACTCGTAATTTAGCTTCGCCAGGAGTTTGTTTTCGTTCACCGCCTGCGCTCTAAATATGTCCTCATCCTCGACATCCCGCCACGCGCTGCCCTTGCAAAGCAGAAAGCCAAAGTCCCATGCGAAGGGAACGCGAAGTAGACTATGTTTCAGCGGTGTTTTGATTGGATCCGTGGTCGCGGCATGTATGTAGTCTTTAACGTACGGCACATTTTTGACGTCATAGAAATCCAGCCGATAGAACGTCTCCTTTTTCTTAGCCTTCTTCTCAGCCTCCTTCTGGTCGTTCTTGGTCGGCTGGAATATGGAATACGGGTCAGCTACCGAATCTCTCTTAGCATTAGCCCAGGTTGGCGTAGTCAGATAGTTCCATTGCGGACGGAAGGCTCCAGTTCTACCCGGCTTAGGGCCCTGCAAGGTCCAGAATTCGTCTACCTGAAAGACCAAGGTGTGATCTAATCTTGTGCCGCGTTGCTGGCCGCAAAAATCCCGCATCGCGTTGTAGTCTTCCGGTGTGTACGAAAACATCACTCTTGCCTTGTCGTCGTGTTCGTCTCGTTTGTAAGGCACAAACAATTCTGACAAAGCTATCTCTTCGGTTTCGAGATAATGCTTGAAGGCTCGGTTTTCCGCATAGAAGCGAACTTCGATCGGGACGGGCTTTAACTTTCCTTCTTCAAGTCCGGTGTACAGCTCAAAATGCGGATTCACGACCAGCGAACGACTGTCGTCAACTGACCCGGGAGCACTTTCCCCGCCCTCCCATCGCAACTCGCGTATCGCCCCCGATGTGTCCGGTGAAAACGGCGGTATGGCTGTGATGGCTACGCGATTATCACCATAGAAAGGTACCCGCCATGTATAAAGGCGGTATTGGACTAATTCCCGCAGTTCGCTTTCGTACCTTTCCGTAAGAGTTAAGTCAGGCCGGCCGATGGATTGTGTATCTATGATCAGCGCGGTCACGCCCTCGCGGCCAAGGAAGAAAGGAAGGTAGGGCAAGAACAAGGGATCCTCGCGCACTTCATGATAAGTGTTTCGGAAAGCGTTGAAATCGTCGAATACAACTCTGACTCTCTTTGACACCTTGAATCTCTCGAAGTAATCAGACAAAGATTTCTGACTGAGAAGTTCCTGGGCTTTTCTTATGTTCTGTTCAAAGATATGTAGGAGAGTTGATGCTGGCACGTCATGTATTTCCATTCGACGACATATTGTGCGGCTTTCTATCAGGATTTCAGCGACGAGCCTTTCATCAGAGTCGCCGTCCATTTTTACTGAGAGCCTGTCCAGAAACTCCTTTGCTAACGCCTCGTGGTGTGTGTCCTGCGTGGTGAAAAGAACCGCAACGCCGCACCTGAGCAGCAACTCCCTGGATTTCTCGTGGTTGGCTATTCTGTTTTTTAGGTCCACAAGCTTGCGGTGCGTCTCTTCCTGGTCTGATAGGTTTCTAGGGTTTTCTCTTTTCTCTTTCAACTCCCTGATCGTTCCTAGAACATCTTCGATCTTCTCCTTCTTGCCCAGATCGTTCTTTACAAACTCATTTCCCAGACCCTTCACAAACTCAAGAGAAGCCGGCTTTGTGAACGGATAGAAACACCTACTGAGGAATGCCCTACCCAGGTGAGTTTTTTGGGTCAACGAATCTCCAATTAGTGCCGTAACGCTCCCGCACGGTAATCCGCGAGTATCATAGAATTCACCTTCCGTGCGTTTCCTTGATTCCCCTTCGATACCTTCCCTTGATTCACTTTTGGTGTGGTCCTTGAATTCGGCCTCGAAACCCTCACCACCCAGCATGTTGTCCAGGTAGCGAATTCCAAAAGCCGCATATTCGTTTTTGGGCTGGCTTCCTCTCGGAGCGTGGGTCACCTCCATAATCGACCGAGTGAGGTAGTTTAATGAGGGAAAGATCTGCACATAATCCTGATATCTATAAGTGCTCTTGTTGGAAGATTCTTTTTCACGAACTCTTATCCGGCCGCCTGTTATTGAGCTATCCGCTTTTTTCAGGTTAGGCGAAAGTATTTCAGGGTCGTCAACATTTTCCTGGCTGCCGGTCGTCGAACCTTTCCCTTTACGAATGGTGAGTGGATGTTGACCGCGAACGTGAGATTGTCCGCGCGTTTTTTCAATCTCGACCGTCCTCCGCAGATACTTGTTGGCTTCTACGTTACGAAGACGGATGACAATATCGGCAACGAACTCTTCGGGCAAACGCTCCATCGTTCGCATTTCTTCAACAATCAAGAGCAGATGGGCTTTCTTGACCGCCAGACGAGCGAGTTGTGCAATCCGAGCGCGGCGGGCAGAAGTCTCTCCGAAAGCGTCATGCTCTCCAACGTATGTTTCCAATCCTTCAACCGCATCGATTATGACCAGGTGACGCGGACGTCCAGCTTCAGGCTCTTGCATCAAGGCAAGTAAGCGATGAGTGAATCCCCAGTCGTCTCCGGCGGTTGTCGCAGCCAGATCAATGAAACAAACCTTGTATTTCTTGTCTCTGCGGTGGTCTTCTTGTTTTAGCTGAACGTAGTCGACAACTTCTTGAGGAACATACTTCTTTAGTTTGATCTGAACGTCCTTAAGACTCTCACGAGAAGAATACCTAACCTCCTCGAAATGAACCTTTCTGACAAAGGGTCTGTTGAGAGCAAAGTTGTGCCATATCGTCAGTGCCTTGTCGTGGTTCAAATCCGTGGAGATGTAGTAAATCTCTGGTAGCTCCTCACTCTTATCGTTATCTTTTTCATCCAGACAATCTGCCAGATATTGTGAAGCCAGATGCAGAGCAAACACTGACTTGCCCGTGCCGTCGGGACCCATAATACAAATGCCGGTCGCATCCTTAATTTTCTTATCCTCGGCATTCGGTGTAATCCGGATTCCATAGTCGCGTTCACCGTGAGTGCCGATTAGCTTGTCGAAAGACGGGATGCCGAATCTCAGGACGTTAGGCATGATTCATACTCCTTCTAAATCCCATTTGATCGCTTCTCTGATCAAGCCAGGCCACTTCCCTGTGGTTAGTTGCTCTGCAAACCAGGTTCTGCCCAGACATCCTGTCTCAGCGTCAACCCTTTTCGGCTTGTGTGGAAGAAGTGACGACAATCCTTCCGCAGTCAGCGCGTGTTTGGCTGTCGCCGTCGGTCGCCATGCGGCTGGAACCAAAATGTTCGTGGCAGCATCACACTTGATATGAACGATTCCCAGTAGACGATTCGCAATCTCGCTTCGTTCGGCGGGAGTTTTGACTTTCAACGCCTCGAAGATCTTGTGCATGGCTTCGGTCAACGAACCAGCATGAGCCGTGGTAACGATCAGATGCCCGGTGCCCGCAAAATCAATCAGGTGCCTCCAATCCTCTTTGTTCCGAGTTTCACCCACGAACAAAACAAACGGCGTCTGACGCAAAGCGTCAATTAACCCTTCCTTTAAGGATTCGAAATCTTTATTGTCCTCATTGACGTTCCCTTGCTCGCGGGGCGTGTAGTCAATCCCCTCCCTCTGCGAGGGCATTTCTACAGAAACATCAGGAGCTTTGCCCACGCCAGCTCTCTCGTAAAACTTTTCGATTGGGTCTTCAAACGTCACTAGATGCGGACGTCTCTTGAGATCCTTTCTTCGTTCTTCCTCGAGATATCTGTGGATCAAACCCGTTGCAATATCGCTCTTGGCTGAGTTTGTCGCGCCGGTAATAACCAATAGCCCGCGTTTGGTGGAGACGTCTCCGGAATCAAAAACTGCTTTATAAAGCTGGTCACAGTAATTCCTGATACTAAGCGGGTATTCGTCCGACACTCGCGTATCGGGCTCGTAAGAAGACTCCCGCTTCGCGCGGAAAGAGACGCTCAACAAGGCATCTCGATAAGAACGGCAAATGACGGAACGGCCACGTAGTTGCTGAGGAAATGGTTTGAGGGCAGCTTGGAAGTGCTTATTGAGCGTCTTCCTGTTTCTATATATCTTCTGTCCTCGATTTGAAAGGTTGCGGATGACCGCCTCTTCTCTCTTGCTAAGATAATCCTTATCATCTTTGAGCAGAACAGCCATATCCCTGGTCTTCATTAGCTGGTTGAATCTCGCAAGCACGCTTTCTAAGAGGGCATCTGATCTTCTCTTCCCTTTCTTATCATCTATTACGATCCGTTCTATCCGGGTCCGAAGCGCGTGAGAGAATTCTTGCCTCAATCTACTCCAGTCACTTCTTGATCTACTTCTTGGCGGACCCGCAACAGATCCTTTCAAGTACTTCAGAAGTAATGTACCGTCATTTTTCAGGTCGGCTCGTGTCAGCAACGGGGAGATCTTAACCACATAAAGTTGCTTCGCATTGCTAAACGTCTTCTTCAGTCCCTCTCCACCTCGGCGTTCGTTAGGCAAAAGATGTTCGTTACCCTCAACGCTCAGGTAGAAAGTGAAATCATCACCAACTACGTTTTCGACATAGTAGTGTCGACGGGGGGATTGTGTTACTGACGCAGGAAGGCGCCCCGTTGATGGCTTCTTGACCGGTCGTTGCCTGGTTTCAGCAGAAGTTTCGTCCCCTTGGCGCATGTTTCTCTCCAGAGAGTTGAGATCCGCGGCCCGCCCGAGAGAAATCGCCGTAGTTGGTTTCATACTCGTCGCGCGTTGTAAGAGGCACGAACCGGGAGCACGAAACCAAGGGGCAGCGACGCTCTCCCCTCCATATTCTTGACGTTAGTTATGAAAAACGGAAAACACGACCGAAGACGATAAGGCTTTGGTAAGGTCCTCGGCGTGAAAGTTATAGAGCGTACGGCGGTTTTATAGCGTAGCAAAACAATAAAAGCAAGCCCTTTGCGACCGTTCTTGTTCCATGGGGCTACTGGTTCATAGCCGTACCTTCTCGGCTGTATCGCTCGTCGACACTCGTACTGCTCTCAAGATCTCCAAGTGCTTTCCAGCGCCACGCTGGTTTCCATTTCGATCAAGTCGAACAAACATACTTATCTTGACACTCAACAATCGCGCGACCTAGACTCCGATTGTCGTGAATCTACCTAACGCGCTGACCCTTTCGCGGATCTTTATTGTGCCGCTGCTGGTCGTGGTGCTGCTGACGCCGGTGTCGGAAAACTGGTTTGGGTTGCCGCGCTATCTACTGGGAGTCGCGATCTTTGTCGCCGCCGCGCTGACTGATTATTTCGATGGCAAGATCGCGCGCAAACGGAAGCAGGTTTCAAAGCTCGGCAAGTTGCTCGATCCCATTGCCGACAAACTTTTGATCTCGGCGGCGTTGATTTCCCTCGTTGAGAATCATCTGGCGCCTGCCTGGGCCGTGGTCATTATTGTGGGGCGCGAGTTCGCGGTAACGGGTCTCCGCTCAATTGCCGCAACTGAAGGAGTCGTGATCTCGGCTTCCCGGATGGGCAAGTTCAAGATGGTCGCGCAGGTTGTCACGGTGGGCCTTCTGATTTTGTCTCTGTCCCCCACCGGAGGGTCGCCGCACGTATCGAATTTTGGCCGGCCGTTTCCGGCGATTCAATTCTGGACAGTGCCTGAGCTGCGTCTCGCCTGGACGCATCTGATCGGACCTGACGCAACGACCTGGATTGACTGGCAAGTCCTGCTTTATACCGCGGGCCGCGCCATGCTCTGGGTCGTAGTCATCTCGGCGATTTTTTCGATGTATGGATACTTCCGGGCTTTCTTCACCGGCGTCGTTAAGCGCGAACCGCAGAGCGCCAAAGCTGCGACCGCACCGGCCGAGATCCAATATCACGAGCCATAGCGCCCTGCCGAGTCGGGACGGGCGTAAGCTGGCAGCTTCCGTTAACACACAAAAGGCCCTCCAGCAAAACTGCTGGAGAGCCTTTCTGATTTGGAGTCTTGCCTTTAAGCCCTCCCTCACGGTCGGGCTACTGCCCCGCTGACCCGCACGTTCTTACGGCTGCGGAGTCGGTGTGGCCTGCGGTTGCGGATTCTTCTGCAATGTCGGAGGAGCCGGCTTGCTGTTATCCGGCTTCGGAGTTCCATCCGGGTTAGTCGTCGAATCATCGGGCGTCGGTTGACGGCGCTTCAAAGTAGGACGTCCCGGCGTACCATCGTCAGCACCCGCAATCGCTCCACTAGATGATGCGCGCGCATTCGACAATCTCAGCAGACGGTTCTTTACGCGCTGAAATTCCGAGGAGCTGATGACGTACTCTTCACGCTCACGAAAACGCGCAGCCAGGGCCAGTGAAGCGGCACGACGCTCGGGCGGCGCCGGATGTGAGGCGAAGAGTCTCGAGATGGTGCCGGGCTTTTTCTTGTTCTTGGCTTCAAGCTTTTCGAACATCGTAGCCATGGCGTTCGGATCATACCCGGCAGCCCACATGTACTGCACTCCCAGCTTGTCGGCCTCTTCTTCCGCCCCGCGGCTGAATTTCAGGAACGCCATTCCCTCAATCAGTCCACCACCGTTGTAGAGCACATTTCCGATGATGCCACCGCCCAGAATCATTCCTGCCAACAAGCCATAGTCCAGAACCTGCATCTTCCTTTCGTTCTCCATGGCGTGACGCGCGCAGACGTGAGCAATTTCGTGGGCCATGACGCCGGCCAACTCTGCCTCGTTATCGGCCGCCAGAAGCAGCCCCTTATTGACGTAGAAGAAACCGCCGGGCAACGCAAAGGCGTTCACTTCGTCCGAGTCGATAACTTTGATAGTGAACGGGACTTTAGCGTCTGAGTGAAGGACGATATTCTGACCGACACGATTTACATACTCGGTAATGATGGGGTCGTCAATGAACTTTGCCTCTTTATCGACTTCGGCTGCCAGCATCCGGCCCGCTCTAACTTCTTTCTCGGTTCCAGCGGCAATCTTGCCCCAAAGGCCCTTGTTGATGTTGCGCTTGCCGATCATTTCCGGGTCTTCGTTGGTCGAAAGCGTCTTATTGCTTGAGGCCTGCTGTTCAGGAGCCTTAGCGGTGCCGGATTTTTGGTCCTTCTGGCCAGCCTGCGATGTTGCCGTTTGATTCTGACCCTGCGATTGGTCCTTCGGTTGCTGTGGCTGCGGCGCGGCCAACGCTGCAATGCTGCTGAGCCACAAACTAACTCCCAGGCCTATTGCGGTGACGGCGCGCGAGAAACGAATTTTCATCTAAACCTCCAACTTCCGAGGCCGGGAGAGAAAGACCGGGCTTAATCTTCCGGAGGCCACATTTCGTCAGCGGCCGCTTTGGTTTTTTCGGGGGCAGCACCCGAGGCACCGGCACTGCTTTCAGTTAACGCACCGCTATGATGCCGTCTTCACGATCGAGGTTGCGCTGTATTGCAAAGCTTCTCGGCGCAAATTTTCCATTCTCACGGTTTTCGACTTCGCCCCGGCATTATAGACCAAGGGAAGTCAAAAACCTACGTAATTGCGCGGTCATCGGAAGGCGTGTTAGAGTCCGGCCCCTCAGTACAGGTCGCCTTACCTTAGCTGGATGGAACGCAAAACCAAAACTTCGAAAGGCATCTCTCGCGCGGCTGGCCCGCGCTCACCAAGGCCCAATCTGCCGAAAAGGCACTCGGTCGCGATCATCGGCGCTGGTCGTCTGGGCACGGCGCTGGGCCTGGCGTTGAAAGCAAAGGGCCATGAAATCAAGGTGGTCGTAACCCACCGGCCCGCCACCGCGCGGCGCGCGGCGGCGGTATTCGGCCCCAGGACGCTCGCCCTGTCTGCCCTGCAACTGAGCGAGTTAAGTGCAAGTCAGCACGACCGTCTCAACCGTTGCTCTCTAATTCTAATAGCCACGCCCGACGATACTATTCAGCGGACCGGAAAACTGCTCGCGGCTTTGCTTAAGAGGAGCCCAGCACGTCGGATAGCCCTGCATACCAGCGGCGCCCTCTCTTCTGACGCCCTGGACCCATTGCGAAGCGCAGGTTTCGCCGCCGGCTCGCTGCATCCCCTGGTTTCTATCAGCGACTCGCGTTCGGGCGCGGAATCATTAACGCGGGCGTTTTTCTCGGTGGAAGGCGACCCGGCAGCGGTCCGAACTGCGAAGTCGCTCGTGAGGAATCTTGGGGGGCAAACCTTCACGATCGACTCCGGCCGGAAAGCTCTGTATCACGCGGCGGCGGTAACCGCGGCCCCGCACATGACCGCGCTGTTCGATATCGCCCTGGAGATGCTCGGCCGTTGCGGGTTGCCAGCCAGGCGCGCACGACAAGTACTATTGCCTCTCGTGGAAAGTACTATGGCAAATCTCGCCACACAAGATCCCGCTCGAGCGCTGACCGGGACGTTCAAGCGCGGGGATGTATCCACGGTTCGAAAGCATCTTGCCGCGCTAAAGTCTGCGAACCTGCCGCAGGCCTTGGTCGCTTATGTACTGCTTGGCCAGCGCTCTGTTTCGCTGGCACGGAAGGGCAACGCCAACCGCGCCGGACTGGAACGGATCGCGCGGCTGCTCTCAGAGGCAGCCAAGTCGTCTCCCCGGCAGTAAGCCTGACCTGGAAATCCCATCTCTCTTGAAAGAAGCAGAATAGGTAAGCGACCATTCGCGAACTCAAGCCACTTCAGGCGCATCAAAAAAGCTCCATCGGCCAAAGAATTTAGGTTCTAAGTAGAGTTACGGGGGGAAAACTTGGAACCGAGTAGCGCGTCTGAGCGTCTACACTCAATGTTAAGGCTTTTGTTAACCGTCGGGCAGTTAGATCCGTCTTAATAACATAGCGAGCTTCAGGAGTCATTACATGAGCACTGCAAAAGCGGCAATTGTTGAGTCGATTTCGAAACGTTCGTTGCGGGGCCTGCCATCGCGCCTGCGAAAGGGGGCGCCGGCCCAGCGTCTGGAGAATATCAGGGAGATGGCCACGGCCCTGCTGGAAGAGGCTGAGTCACTTGATCACGAGAACGCCCTCGCCGAAGCCTCCGCCACGGTTGAGAACCTCAATCTGAGATCGGGAGTTAATTTCTTTGACGAAGTGCGGCGCTTTGAGATGCGCCTTATTAGTCGGGCCCTTGAACTTACCGGTGGCAATCAGGCGCGCGCTGCCCGGATCCTGGGGTTGGGTACAACTACTCTCAACTACAAGATCAAGGCTTACGACCTGATTTAGGCTCCAGCTTAACAAGTCGGTTTTTCAATTCACTGCCTCTGACTCTTCTTCCGGAGCGATTAGTTGTTGGTCTGTAACGGTCAACACCCGCTCGTCATACAGGTTGGAATCTATCAAGGTCTGAACCAGATACTGCCCGGCAACTGGAAACGTCACGTTCACAAAGAAACTGATGTTGTCAGCCGAGCCGTGAGCAATCTCGAACCGCGACGGTTGTGAGACGACCAGAGCTTGCTGGCGATCGGGCATTAAGATGCGCACCTCAGAAAGGTGCGCCCCGTTTCCTCGCCAGTGATTGACGACGGCAAGTTTCGGCAACCACACCGGCAGTTGCGGCACCACGATGTTTTGAAACACGCCCATGTATGAAAGCTTGTTGCCCACTTCCAGACGCACGTCGTCACAAAAAAGCGTGTACACCAGTTCGAGCTTCTGTTCTTCCGGTTGTTGCTGATCAGACTCCATTTTGTTCTCCATCGTTATCCTAACATCTTTTTGAATCCCGCTTCATCGATAACCTGCACGGCCAACTGTTCCGCCTTATCAAGCTTCGATCCTGGTTCTGCGCCCGCTACCACGAAATCTGTCTTCTTGCTGACTGTGGATGTGACCCGGCCCCCGCTACCTTCGATTAGCGCGCGGGCCTCGTCGCGACTCATCCCAGGAAGCGTGCCGGTCAAGACAAATTGTTTGCCCGCAAACCTTTGATCCGCAGCGCCACCCGCTTGTTTTTCAGTTTCAGTGCGCACGCCAGCCTCCTGCAATCGCCGGCAGAGGCGCTCGTTTCCAGGATCGTCAAACCAATCGCGGATGCTCTGGGCCATCGTCAAACCGATCTCATGAATGTCATCCAACTCCTCGACGCTCGCCCGGCCCAGACGTTCAAGCGAACCGAAATGCCGGGCCAGTATGCCGGCGGTGCGCTCACCTGCATGACGAATACCCAGACCGTAGATTAGGTGCGATAGATCGCGTGACTTGCTCGCCTCGATTTGCGAAAGAATATTCGCGGCAGACTTTTCCGCCATCCGTTCCAGCGCAGCCAGATCGTCAAGCGTCAGGCTGTAGAGATCGGCTACGTCGCGGATCACTTTCCCGGCGATTAGCTGTTCCGCCAGCGCGAACCCCAGTCCTTCGATTCTCATCGCCCGTCGCGAGGCGAAATGTAGCAAGCGTCCAATCAACTGGGCGGGGCAATCCGCCGCCACGCATCGTGATAAAGCCTCGCCTTCGGGCCGCGAGACGCGCCCGTCGCACACCGGGCACGTTTCCGGCATCCGAAACTTCTTTTCTCTGCCGGTGCGTTTGGACTCAACAACCTTTATGACTTTTGGAATTACGTCGCCACCGCGTTCGATCAACACCCAATCACCGAGACACAGGCCCAAACGCTCAATCTCATCTTCGTTATGCAGCGTCGAACGTGAAACCGTCACTCCGCCGAGTTGCACCGGCTCG